>FTCF01000234.1_pt1 | contig 69907 bp, 67 predicted proteins | sample 1639631 | NCBI WGS metagenome assembly FTCF01 (sample SAMEA3914864, study PRJEB12502) | metagenome | biome: forest; material: soil | place: USA | collected 2012-03-12 | depth 0.3 m
CATCGCCCTGTGCGAGACGGCCAAGGGAATTATCAACGCGAGCGAGATCGCCCAGGCCCCCAACGTCGTCGGGCTCATGTGGGGTGCCGAGGACCTGATCGCCTCGATGGGCGGCACCTCGAGCCGCAAGGACGACGGCGGCTACCGCGCCGTCGCAACGCACTCCCGCTCCGCGGTGCTGCTGGCCGCGAAGGCCGCGGGCAAGGAAGCCATCGACTCGGTCTACGTCGACATTCCCGACCTCGCCGGACTGGCCGTGGAATCCGCCGACGCCGTAGCCAGCGGATTCGGTGCCAAGGCCTGCATCCACCCGAGCCAGGTCACAGTTGTGCGCGAAGCCTATGCACCCTCGCCGGAGGCGGTCGCAGGGGCCCGGGAACTGCTTGATGCTGCGGCTGCGGCTGGAACCGGTGTGTTCCAGCACAAGGGCAAAATGGTGGACGGGCCCATCCTGAAACACGCCGAATCCACGCTGCGCAGGGCCCGGCTTTCCTGAAAACTTGTTCCGGCCGGGTCTATTGGCCGCGTCGTCGGGACTTCGGCAGGGACAACGGGGCGATGACCTCGTAGAGCTCCATCCGGATCCAGCGCTGGCCTGTTTCGCGGAACTCGGCTCTCGTGGCGAAGCGGTAGAGGAAGCTGCGTGCCCGCACCCAACGCGGCCGGGCGCCGTCGAACGGGTCCCGGCGCAACAAGCGCAAAGTGGGTCGGTCGGCGTCGAGCAGCTTGGCGAGGAACGCGTAGAACCATTCCTCGTGCACCGTGCGCAAGGGCAGGAACCACATCAACCAGTCGAGGCGCAGGTGGTAAGGCGCCCATTGCCGGGGGAGCCGGTTGACGTCGCCGGGCTTGCCTTTGAAGCCGTATTCGCGCCAGTCGGCCTCATCGACGGGAACGTCGGCCTGGGTGCCCTCCACCACGATCTCCACGCGATGCCGCGTCACCGTGCCGAACGCCCCATAGGTGTTGACCAATTGCCATCGGTTGAAACTGGCGTTCATGAGCTGCTCCCGCGAGAGCAGGTTGCGGACGGGCCAATAGCTGAGCACCACGAGGAGCACCGTCACCGCGAGTACGACGGCGAGCCACCACACCGGGGTCTGAGCCGTGGCAGGATACCGCTGTTGCGGTATGAAGGGCAGCACAGCATGGGCCACCGGGTCACTCACCGCGGCGAAGGCAAGCGCAATCGCTGACCAGTTAAGCCACGCGAAGTTACCGCTCCCCACAAGCCAGAGTTGCGTGAAGACCACGATTCCGGCGGCGATGGTGGCCAGTGGCTGCGGAGCGAAGAGGAAGAACGGCACCAGCAACTGGGCGAAGTGGTTGCCGAGCACTTCCAGGCGGTGCAGTGGCTTAGGCAGGAGGTGCGCCTGGCGGCTCAACGGCCCGGGCATGGGCTGCGTCTCGTGGTGGTAGTACAGGGCGGTTAAATCACGCCACTCGCTTCCGCCATGGATCTTGATCATGCCCGCGCCGAATTCCAGCCTGAACAGGAGCCATACGAGCAGGATAAGGATGGTCCTGGGCGGGGGAGTCTGTTCCGAACCGAGGAAGCCCACAGTGAAGCCCATTTCCAGCAGCAGCATCTCCCAGCCGAAGCCGTAGAACGTCTGGCCGACGTTGACGATCGACATGTAGAGCAACCAGAGCGCCAAGTACGCCAGCATCGGGACCCATGGCGGCCCGAGTTGCGGCAGCCCGCCCACGAGCGCGAGGGAAATGGCAAGCCCGGCAGCGCACACGGCCCGAAGCAACGTGTCCGAATACTTCCAGCGGAACAGGCTGGGCCTGCGCAAGACCCTGTGGCCGTCCACGTACCTCGGGACAGGCAGGAGCCCGTGTTCGCCAAGGAGCGCGGGAAACTGGTTGAGGCTGGACAGGAACGCGATGAAATAGAGCGCGGCCGTGCCACGCTGGAGCACCTGCCGGGCGAGTTCATAGTCCGGCGCCTCGAACCACGAGACCCAGTCCACAAACCAACGCTACGCCTGGGGTGCGGGATACTTAAGCAATGCAGCCGCGCAAGATCATCCTCCTCGGGTCCACTGGTTCCATCGGCACACAGGCGATTGACGTCGTCGACGCCGCTCCAAACCGGTTCGAGGTCGTGGCACTGAGCGCGGGCGGCGGGAATCTGGAACTCATCGCCCAGCAGGCCGTCCACACCAAGGCCCAGGCAGTCGGCATCGCCCACGGCGACGCCCACGAACTCCGGAAACTCATCGGCTCCGCCGCCTCCGCGGCCGGTCTCCGGAACTACGATCCGGCGATCATCACAGGGCCGGATGCGTCCACCAAGATTGCCGCGATCGAAGCGGACGTCGTGCTCAACGGCATCACGGGCTCGATCGGCCTGGCGCCGACGCTCGCAGCATTGAAGTCCGGCGCCATCCTGGCCCTGGCCAACAAGGAATCCCTCATCGTGGGCGGTGCGCTGGTGAAGGCCGCCGCGGCCGTTGACCAGATCGTGCCTGTCGATTCCGAGCACTCGGCCATCGCCCAATGCCTCCGCGCGGGAACCGACAATGAAGTTGAGAAACTTATCCTGACCGCTTCCGGCGGACCTTTCCGGGGCCGCAGCCGGGAGCAACTCCGCGACGTCACCCCCGCCGAGGCCCTTGCGCACCCCACGTGGGACATGGGCCTCATGGTCACCACCAACTCGGCCAGCCTGGTCAACAAGGGCCTGGAGGTCATCGAAGCGCATCTGCTCTTCGACGTCCCCCTCGACAGGATCGACGTCGTGGTCCACCCGCAATCCGTGGTGCACTCCATGGTGGAGTTCGTGGACGGCTCCATCATTGCCCAGGCTTCTCCGCCGGACATGCGGCTGCCCATCGCATTGGGACTTGGTTGGCCGGACCGCGTGCCCGGCGCCGCCAAGGCCTGCGACTGGAGCCAAGCCACCAGTTGGACGTTCGAGCCCCTTGACTCGGTGGCCTTCCCGGCCGTGGAGCTGGCCAAGGACGCCGCGAAGCAGGGGAGCACCTTTCCGGCAGTCTTCAACGCGGCCAACGAGGAAGCCGTTGAGGCCTTCCATGCCGGCCGGATCCGCTTCACCGATATCGTGGACACCGTGGAGTCCGTCCTCAGCGAACATTCAGGATCCTTGGAGCTGACGGTGGACTCAGTGTTGGATGCTGAGAGGTGGGCACGCACACGCACCCACGATCGTTTAGCCAACAGCACCCTTTAGGAAGCAGTACTTAAGGCATGAATCCCGTCATTCTGTTCATTCTCGGAGTCGTCTTCGTCGCGATAGGCGTTGCCGTCTCCATTGCGCTGCACGAGGTGGGGCACTTGCTTCCCGCCAAGCTGTTCAAAGTGCGCGTCACGAAATACATGATCGGGTTCGGCCCTACCCTGTGGTCCACGCGGAAAGGCGAGACCGAGTACGGCGTCAAGGCCATCCCGCTGGGCGGCTACGTCGCCATGATCGGCATGTACCCGCCCAACAAGGAAGATGGCAGCGTCCGGCCGTCCAGCACCGGCATGTTCCAGACCCTCGCCACCGAGGCCCGGTCCGCGGCGCATGAGGAAGTGGGCCCCGGCGACGAGAACAGGGTCTTCTACAGGCTGCCGGTCTGGAAAAAAGTCATCATCATGCTGGGTGGACCGGCCATGAACCTGCTCATCGGCCTGGTGCTGACCGCGGTGCTGCTCATGGGCTTCGGCGTGTCCACGGCCACCACCACCATTGCCGAGGTGTCCAAGTGCCAGGTCAAGGCCGGCGAGACCGTCGATCCGAACTCGCCGAACTGCCAACTGACCCCGGCCGCAGTGGCCAAGCTCCAGCCCAACGACGTCGTCACCAGCTTTGACGGCAAGCCCGTGACGAGCTGGGCCGAAATGAGCGGCTGGATCCGGGCGTCCGCCGGCAAGGCCGTCCAGATCACCGTGGACCGCGGCGGCAAGAGCGTCACCACGCAAGTCACCCCCGTGCTGTCCGCGCGCCCCGTCATCGGCGCCAACGGCCTGCAGGCCAAGGGAGCGGACGGCAAGCCGTTGTACGAGGAAGTCGGGTTCCTCGGCATCGGCGCGCAGACCGCCATGGTGCCCCAACCGGCGTCGGCCGTTCTTCCGATGGCCGGCGAGAACATCAAGCAAATCGCAGGAGTCATCCTCAACCTCCCCGCCAGGGTGGTCGGCGTGGCGCAAGCGGCTTTCGGCTCCGAACCGCGCGATCCCAACGGCCCCATCAGCGTGGTGGGCGTAGGCCGGGTGGCCGGTGAAGTGGCTGCCATGGATCAGGTTCCGTTGCAATCGCGCCTCAGCGCCCTCGTGGGGCTCCTCGCCGGACTGAATTTCGCCCTCGCAGTGTTCAACCTGGTTCCGCTCCTGCCGCTCGACGGCGGACACGTGGCGGGCGCGCTCTACGAGGGAGCCCGGCGCCGAATCGCCAAGCTGTTCGGCAAACCGGATCCAGGCGCTTTCGACATCGCCAAGCTCCTCCCGCTGACTTACGTCGTGGCGAGCGTCCTTATGGCCATGAGCGCACTCCTGATCTACGCGGACATCGTCAAGCCCGTCAACCTCTTCGGCTGATCCGGATTGGGCTGGGGGGATAGGCTATCCATATGACTGTTTTCGCTGTTGAGTACGTGTACGACGCCGAGTCCGCCGAGGTGCGCGACGCGAACCGCCCGGCCCACCGCGCCTGGCTCGCCAGCCTCGCCGAGCAGGGAACCCTGCTGGCGAGCGGCCCTTACACCGACGGCGCAGGTGCGCTGCTGTTGCTTGAGGCCGCCGATGAGTCCGAGCTGAACGCCACGCTGAAGGAGGATCCATTCGCCGCCGTCCGCGGGATTGCAGGCATCCGGACGTCGGAGTGGAACCCCATTATCGGAATGCTCTCCGCCCACGCTTCCTAGCAGCATGACCGGCCGGGGTCCTGACCCCGGCCCTACGATCCACCCATTTCAACCCAAGGAGTCCACGTGACCTCGGTCAGTCTGGGAATGCCGTCAGCCCCGCCCCCCGTTCTCGCGCCCCGCCGCAAGACCCGCCAGATCAAGGTGGGTTCGGTCGGCGTCGGCTCCGATTCACCCATCAGCGTGCAATCGATGACCACCACGCCCACTACGGACATCAACGCCACGCTGCAGCAGATCGCGGAGCTGACGGCTTCCGGCTGTGACATCGTGCGTGTCGCTTGCCCTTCAGCGGACGACGCGGAGGCGCTGCCGATCATCGCCCGCAAGTCCCAGATTCCCGTCATCGCGGACATCCACTTCCAGCCGAAGTACGTCTTCGCCGCGATCGAGGCCGGTTGCGCCGCGGTGCGCGTCAATCCGGGCAACATCCGCAAGTTCGACGACCAGGTGAAGGAAATCGCCAAGGCCGCCAAGGACCACGGCACCTCCATCAGGATCGGCGTCAACGCAGGATCCCTGGAGCCCGGCATCCTGAAGAAGTACGGCAAGGCCACCCCGGAAGCGCTCGTCGAGTCGGCCGTGTGGGAAGCTTCGCTGTTCGAGGAACACGGCTTCCACGATTTCAAGATCTCCGTCAAGCACAACGACCCCGTCATCATGGTGGCGGCCTACGAGATGCTTGCAGAAAAGGGAGACTGGCCCCTGCACCTTGGCGTAACCGAGGCCGGACCCGCCTTCCAGGGCACCATCAAGTCCGCAACGGCCTTCGGCGCGCTGCTGTCCCGGGGCATCGGTGACACCATCCGCGTGTCCCTCTCCGCGCCGCCCGTTGAGGAAATCAAGGTCGGCAACCAGATCCTGCAGTCCCTCAACCTGCGCCCCCGCAAGCTCGAAATCGTCTCCTGCCCTTCATGCGGACGCGCCCAGGTGGACGTCTACACTCTCGCTGAGCAGGTCACGGCCGGGCTTGAAGGAATGGAGATCCCACTGCGCGTCGCCGTCATGGGTTGCGTCGTGAACGGCCCGGGCGAGGCACGTGAAGCAGATCTCGGTGTGGCCTCCGGAAACGGCAAGGGGCAGATCTTCGTGAAGGGCGAAGTCATTAAGACTGTCCCCGAGAGCCAGATTGTTGAGACACTGATCGAAGAGGCCATGCGTATCGCCGAAGAGATGGGGGAGGCCGATGGCGAAGATGCTGTCAAGGGTAGCCCCGTGGTTAGCGTCTCGTAACGAGACAGCCGCCGATGGGATTTCCGTCCGGGTGCTCGGCGCTGCCGACACCCGGGCCCTTCGCGTGCTCGCGATGGAAGACCCGGTAGCGAACGTCTTCATTCTGGCGCACCTCGATTCGTCGGGGAGCGCCGCACCCACTTCCGGTGGCGCGAGCGTCTTTGGAGTGTTCGACGGCGACGCCCTGGTAGGTGCCTGCTGGGCCGGCGCCAACCTGGTTCCGGTGCAACTGGACCCCGGAATGGCTTCCCGCGTTGCGGCGGTTGCACACCGGGCCGGACGACGCTACGCCTCGATCTTCGGGCCCGCGGAGACCGTGCTGGCGCTCCATTCCCGTTTGGAGCAATTGGGGCATTTCGCCCACGAGGTACGTGCCGACCAGCCGCTTCTGGCGATCTCGGGGCCACCCGCCGTCGAAGCCAATCCGCAGCTCGGCTTCGGAAACATCGCGGATTTCGACCGGATCCTGCCCGCTTGTGCGGCCATGTTCGAAGAGGAAGTGGGTTATTCGCCCTTTCTCGGGAGCGAGGACTTCTACAGCCGCCGGGTGGCCGGACTGATCCGGCAAGGCCATTCCTTGGTGCACATCGACGCAGGCGGGACCGTGAAGTTCAAAGCCGAACTCGGGGCCGTGACGGCGCAGGCCACCCAGGTGCAGGGCGTCTGGATGAACCCGGAGTTCCGCGGCCAGGGACTCAGCGCCGGGTACATGGCGGGAGTGGTTGTCCTCGCCCAGCAGTTCGCGCCGATCACGAGCCTTTACGTCAACGAATACAACACCAGGGCGCGCGCCACCTACGAGCGGGTCGGCTTCCAACGCCTCGGAACCTTCGCTACAGTTCTGTACTGACCACCCCAACTAACTCGCATTTGTTGTCGTTTTGAAGGCTCATAACGACAACAAATGCGAGTCAGTTGGGTGGGGTGAGCTCGCCCGTGAGGTAGTGCTGGACGTTCGGTGCGACGAGCCGCACTACCTCATCCTGGGAGGCCGAAGCCAGGGGTTCGAGCCGGACCACGTAGCGCATCAGCATGAGCCCCACCATTTGCGTCGCAACAAGGTTGGCGCGCATCTTTGCTTCCTCGGGGGAGCCGGGAAGACCGGCCGTGATCCTGGAGAGTATGGTCCGGGACACCATCTCGCGCAGCAGGGCCGTCTTGGCCTTTGAACCGATCGTTCCCCTGACGAACGCGACAAGCCCATGTTGCGCCGGGCTTTCCCAGAGACGCACGACGGCGCGGACGATCGCCTCAGAGCGTTGCGATGGATCCAGCGATTCGACGCCGGCAAGGACCTCGTTGGGATCCGCCGGGAGTTCGATGCTCTGGGCGAAGAGTTCGTCCTTGCCCTTGAAGAAGTGGTGGACCATGGCCGGGTCGACTTCGGCTTCGCGCGCCACTTGCCGCAGGCTCGTGCCGTCGAAACCGTGCTCGGCGAAGAGCCGGCGCGCTGTGGCCAGGATCAGTTCGCGGGAGTCGCTTCCGCCGCTGCGGCGTCCCCGCCGCAGGGGAGGCAAGTCCCCGCTCACGAGGTCCGCCGTCGGAGGGTGAATGAGGCAAGGACCAATACTCCCACTACGATCGCCGCCATGACCCCGGCATCCTGCCACATGGTCTGTGTCGCCTCGGTGTGTTCGGCGATCTGTTGGAGCGCATCGACCGAAAACGTCAGCGGCAGCACATTGGAAATGCTCTCCAGGAGGCTGTTCATGTGGTCCCGGGCCACGAAGAGTCCGCACAACAGGATCTGCGGAATCACCACTACCGGCATGAACTGCACCGCTTGGAATTCGGTCCGCGCAAAGGCTGAGCACAAGAGGCCGAGGGCAACACCCAGCACTGCGTTGATGACGGCGATCATCACGACGAAACCCGGACCGCCCTTGATATCCAGGTTGAAGATCCAGTAGGCCACGGCCGTGGCGACAAGCGATTGCAGGGCCGCCATGATCGAGAACGCCAACGCGTAGCCGAAGAGGAGATCCGCCTTGTGGATGGGCGTTGTCAGGAGCCGCTCCAGCGTCCCCGACGTCCTTTCGCGCAACATCGTGATCGACGTGACCAGGAACATCACCACAAACGGGAAAATGGCCAGCATCATCAGTCCCACACGGTCAAAGGTGCGGGGGAATCCGGGAGGCAGGGTTTCGTTCTCGAACAGATAGTAGACGCCCGTGAGCAGCAGCGCCGGAACCACCATGATGAGCGCGACGCTGCGGTGGTCGTGCCGCAGTTGATCCAAAACCCGCCTAGTGGTGGCAAACATCATCCGTGGATTCATGACGCCACCTGGCTTTGATTGGCACCCCGGCGGTTCGAAGTAACGCTCGTTTCCTGGATGATGTGCAGGAAGGCCTGTTCCAGATCGTTGCTGTGTCCCTGCTCGCTGAGTTCCGCCGGACTGAGCTGCGCCAGCAGCAAGCCGTCGCGGAGCAGGAGCAACGAGGAACAGTGCGAGGCCTCTTCCATGACGTGGCTGGACACCAGCAAGGTGGTGCCCGATTCGGCCATCGCGGCGAATCGTTCCCACAGCTCGGCACGCAGTACCGGATCCAAGCCAACCGTCGGTTCGTCGAGGACCAGGAGCTTCGGATGCGAGACGAGCGCGCAGGCGAGCGAAACCCGGCTGGATTCACCGCCGGAAAGGTCTGCCGTCTTCCGCCGCGCCAGTGATTCGAGCCCGACGGCGGCAATCGCCTCCGCGGTGTCGGCCACCGAGACGCCGTGCATGGCTCCGAAATACCTGACATTCGCCTCGACACTGAGGTCCGTGTAGACGCTCGGTGCCTGGGTGACGTATCCGACGTCGTGCCGCAATGACGGCGTACCCGCCGGACGGCCCAAAACTTCCACGCTGCCGGCTGAAAGGCGCTGGACTCCTACGATGCAGCGCATGAGCGTTGTCTTGCCGCTCCCGGAGGGTCCAAGCAGGCCCGTGATGCGCCCCGGCTCCATCGCGAAGTCCAAGCCGCGCAGGATCTTCTTGTGGCCGCGCGTGACGTGCAGGCCCTCCGCTGTGACCGCCGGGGGCGCAGGGGACATGTTCGGTGCGGGACTTCCCGCTGGGCTGTTGGACATCGCGGCCTCCGATTTATTCATCAGCTGATGAATAAAAGGTAAGTCCGATACGCGGGCTCGTCAACTGTGAGCCTCGGGGTCGGATCTGGCCCTTCGTTCTGCAACGCGGAGTCACTTACGGCCCATGTCGGACCTCCGGATGGGCGCTAAGTGACCCCGCGTTGTTCGTTGCTAGGGCTATGGCCCATGCACTCACAATATTGATAAGTCCAAGCCCTTGAAAAAAGTGTCCGCCATCACATAAATTCAGAACCAGCCGTGTCGCTGGGGCGCGGGCGGTTTCAGAGAGGAAACACAAACCAAATGGCTGTAAGCGTTGATCCTTCGAAGGCATTCGACAGGTCTGACTAAGCCTCCAGGACAGCGCCCGCGGCCGACCGGCCGCTGAGCCACGCCATGGCAGGATGACCAGCCGTCCAGCGGCCAGGGGCTTCCTCGCACCATGGCGTGGCTCATCTTCGTTTGGTGGGGTGCCTGCTTCGGGGAGGAACCCGGGGGACGGGCCCCGGCAGGTTCCTCGGCCACAAGCCGGTAGATTGGTACACAGTAGTTTTTGCCAGCTCTTGCCATAGAAACGGATTCTGACCCGTGGTCCTTCGCCTCTCCCAGCTGTTCCTGCGCACCCTGCGTGAAGATCCCGTCGACGCCGAAGTCGCAAGCCACAGACTCCTGGTCCGTGCGGGCTATATCCGCCGTGCCGCACCGGGCATCTACACGTGGCTGCCTTTGGGATTGAGCGTCCTGCGCAAGGTCGAGCAGATCATCCGCGAGGAAATGGCCGCCATCGGCGCCCAGGAAGTCCATTTCCCGGCGCTGCTGCCCCGGGAACCGTACGAGGCCACCAACCGCTGGACCGAATACGGCGAGGGGCTGTTCCGCCTTCAGGACCGCAAGGGTGCAGATTACCTTCTCGCCCCCACGCACGAGGAAATGTTCACCCTCCTGGTCAAGGACCTGTACTCCTCGTACAAGGACCTGCCCCTGAGCCTCTACCAGATCCAGAACAAGTACCGCGACGAAGCACGCCCCCGGGCGGGCCTCCTCCGCGGCCGTGAATTCATCATGAAGGATTCCTACTCGTTCGACGTCGACGACGCCGGCCTGGACGCGAGCTACGCGGCCCACCGCGCCGCGTACCTGAAAATCTTCGACCGCCTTGGCCTTGAGGTCATCCCCGTAGCCGCCACGGCAGGCGCGATGGGCGGATCCAAGAGCGAGGAATTCCTGCACCCCACCGAAATCGGCGAGGACACCTTCGTGCGCTCGCCAGGCGGCTATGCGGCCAACGTCGAAGCCGTGACCACCGTGGTCCCGGCCGAGATCGACTTCAGCAACGCCCCTCCCGCGCGCGTCCTGGACACCCCGGACACGCCCACCATCGAAACCCTCGTGGCGGCTGCCAACCAGCTCGCTCCCCGCAGCGATTCCGACGGCGGCGCCTGGACTGCCGCCGACACCCTCAAGAATGTGGTCCTCGCCGTCACCCTGCCCACCGGCGAGCGCCAGATCGTGGTCATCGGCGTTCCCGGTGACCGCGCGGTGGACCTCAAGCGCGTCGAAGCCAACATCGGTTCATTCCTGCCCATTGCGGGTGAGATCGGGCTGGAAGCGGCCAACGAGGAAGACCTCAAGAAGATCCCGGAACTCGTCAAGGGCTACATCGGCCCCGGCCTGGTCCTCGGCGAAGCCGTTCTCGGGCTCGAAGGCACGTCCAAGCTGCTCTTCCTTGTCGATCCACGGGTTGTCTCGGGTACCAGCTGGGTCACCGGAGCGAACGAAGACGGCAAGCACGTCTTCGGTCTCGTGGCCGGGCGCGATTTCGCCTGGGATGGCGTCATTGAATGCACCGAGGTCCGCGCGGGAGACGAATCCCCGGACGGCTCCGGTCCCCTGGAGACTGCCCGCGGCATCGAAATGGGCCACATCTTCCAGCTCGGCCGCAAGTATGCCGAGGCCCTGGACCTGAAGGTCCTTGACCAGAACGGCAAGCAGGTTGTGGTCACCATGGGCTCGTACGGTGTCGGCGTGACCCGTGCGGTGGCCGCCCTCGCCGAGGCCAACAACGACGACCGTGGCTTGATCTGGCCGCGCTCCGTGGCCCCCGCGGACGTCCACGTGGTCGCCGTCGGACGTGGCGAGGAAATCTTCGCGGCAGCCGAGAAGCTCGCCGCCGAACTTGAGGCCGCCGGCCTCGACGTGATTTACGACGACCGCCCCAAGGTTTCCCCGGGCGTGAAGTTCGGTGACGCCGAGCTCGTGGGCGTCCCCACCATCGTGGCGGTCGGCCGAGGCTTGGTAGACGGTGTTGTGGAGATCAAGGACCGTCGCACCGGTGAGGCCGAAAACGTGGCAGTCGAGAAGGCTGCCGACTATGTGGTCAACGCCGTACGACAGAAGTGATCTCCGGCTTCGAGTCGGTCCAGCTCACCACGCTCATCATGATCGTGGTGGCTGGATTCGCAGCCGGTTGGATAGACGCTGTGGTGGGCGGCGGGGGACTGATCCAGCTCCCCGCCTTGCTCCTGGTTCCGGGGATCACCCCGGTCCAGGCGCTGGCGACCAACAAAATGGGCTCCATCTTCGGGACAACCACCAGTGCCGCCACCTATTACCGGCGGGTCGGCCCTGACCTCAAGACGGCCGTGCCCATGGCCGTGATTGCCCTTGCGGGCAGTTTCGGCGGAGCCGTGCTGGCCGCCAACCTTCCCGCGAGCGTTTTCAAACCCATCATCGTAGTGGCGCTCATCGCCGTCGCGCTCTTCACCGCGCTGCGGCCCAATGCGGGCGAGCTGACCGCCTTGCGCCACGACGGCCACACGCACTACGTGGTGGCCTGCGCCATCGGTGCCGTGATCGGGTTCTACGACGGCCTGATAGGTCCCGGAACAGGCTCGTTCCTGGTGATCGCCCTCGTCTCCGCGATGGGCTATGCCTTCCTTGAGGCCAGCGCCAAGGCCAAGATCGTCAACATGGCCACGAACGCCGGTGCCCTGTTCTTCTTCCTGCCGCACGGATCACTGCTGTGGGGCGTCGGCGCTGTGCTCGGCCTGTCCAACATGGCCGGCGGCTACCTGGGCGCGCGGACCGCCGTGAAACAGGGCAGCGGCTTTGTAAGGATCGTGTTCCTGATCGTGGTCGGCGCGTTGATCATCAAACTCGGCGTGGACGTCTGGAACGACTACTTCGCCAAGTAGTGTTCCCGGTTGTCGCCAGCGATGGCCGGAGGGATCCCGCGGGCGTAGCATGCACTCATGTGGGTCGATTCCGGCGACTATGAGCAGGCACTCGAACGAGCTTGGGAACACACCCGCGAGTGGTTGAGGGCCTTGCCCGGGCGGCCGGTACGGCCAAGTACTGCGGCCGATGACATCACGGCGGTCTTCGGCGGACCCTTCCCGGCCACCGGACTGGATCCGGCCGCGGTCGTTGATTTCCTCGCCGAACACGCCGAGCCCGGGCTGATGGCCATGCAATCGGGCCGCTTCTTCGGTTGGGTCATCGGCGGTACTTTGCCGGCAGGCATGGCCGCCGACTGGATGGTTTCCGCGTGGGACCAGAACTCGGGTCTGCGCTTCGCCACGCCCGCGACCGCCGGGATCGAAGAGGCTGCCGGGCGATGGCTCCTTGAGCTTCTCGGCCTACCTGTTGGCTCCGACGTCGGATTCGCGACCGGCGCCAGCATGGCCAACTTCACGGCCCTCGCGGCGGCCCGATGGCGCCAGCTGGCCAGGGTCGGCTGGGATGTCAACGCCGGGGGACTCCAAGGCGCGCCGAAACTGCGTGTCCTCGTCGGAGCCGAGCGGCACGAGAGCCTTGACATGGCGTTGCGTTTCCTGGGGTTCGGGGCACCCGAAGTCGTCGAGGCGGACAAACAAGGCAGGATCGATCCAGCCGCGCTGCGGGCCGCTTTGGAAGCCGGTTCCGGTCCGGCAATCGTGTGTCTCCAGGCCGGGAACCTGCATTCCGGAGCTTTCGATCCGTTCCTCGAGGCGATTCCGGCCGCGAAGGATCACGGCGCGTGGGTACACGTTGACGGGGCCTTCGGCCTATGGGCAGCGGCCGTGCCGGGACTGCGGCATCTGGTCGAAGGCGTCGAGTTGGCCGATTCGTGGGGAACCGATGCCCACAAGACCCTCAACGTTCCATACGACGCCGGAATCGTGGTGGTACGCGATGTTGCCGCCCTGCGGTCCGCCATCGGCATGCACGCCGAATACCTCATGCAGGATGACCACGGCCCCGGCGACCCTATGGAAAAGGTGCCCGAGTTGTCCCGCCGTGCCAGGGGAGTGCCGGTGTGGGCGGCCTTGCGCTCCTTGGGCGGCGACGGCGTGCGGGAGCTTGTCGCGGGACGCGCGGAGTGTGCCGCGGAATTGGCCAGGCGGCTTGCCGGAGTGCCCGGCGTCGAGGTCCTCAACGACGTAGTGTTCACGCAGTTGTCCCTGGCCTTCGGTTCAGACGAGAGGACCCGCGCCTTGACGGACTTCATCATGGCCGACGGGAGGGTCTGGATGTCCGGTTCGCGCTGGCAGGGCAGGGACATCCTGCGTGTTTCGGTGACCAACTGGTCAACGGATTCGGCCGACCTGGACATCGCGGTGCAGGCCGTCAAAGACGCGCTGGAGGCCACCGGCCAAGCCGGGCGCTTGGACGACCCGGCGCCCCGGAGCTAAGCCGAGGCGGCCAGTCCCGGTTCAGGTAGATCGTGCGCGGCGGGCAACCCGTCCAGGGGCCGTCCTGCGAGGGTGCTGGCAACCCACAAGGAGCGTGCCAGATCGCCGTCATGCCGTGGTTTTCCCGCATACCACAGGGCGTTTTCGACCTCGCGGACCAGGCTCCATTCCCGGGCCGCTTCGCCGTCCAGGCCGGCAGCGCTGCTGAAATCCGCGCAGCGCTCCAGGAGCGCAACTTCCGGAGCCGTCGCGGAGAGATCGCGGATACGGTTCCACAGGATCGGGGCGACGGCGAATTCCGCCTCACCGATCATTGGTTGCGGATCGATCGCCACGTATCCGCGTTTTCCGATGGCACGGGCGCCATTGAGAGGGCCACGGAGGGCGCCATTGAGATGGGGGAGGATATTCATGAAATGCAGGTCGCAATGCACCAGGACGTCCCTGCCCGCCCTGCGCCCGACAGCGCCCCGCGTTTGGCATACCTCCAACGCGGCTTCGAGGAGCCAGCGGGGGAAAGGCCGGCCAAGTTGCTCCCAGTCGGCAGGCAACTCATCGCTCCAGCGCTCGGCACGGGCCGCTATGTGCTCGAACTCTTTCCATTCCGGCCGCGCGTCCGGCTCGATGCTGAGTTCCCTCACGAGCGATCCCCAGACGTCGCGGGCTTCGTCCATCGGGGCGCTCTGCAGCCAGCTGACGGCGTCGAGCCGCTCCAGGAGCATCGCGCAGGAGGCCGCATCGGCGTCGAGCAGCTTCACAGCCCCGGTGCCGTCCCACAGGGCCAGCGCATGCCGTTCAACGAGGGCCTCCTCGTGCGGGAACGCAATCTTGAGCACCGAACGGGCGCCGTTGTGGAGGACCGGAATGACGATCCCGCCGTGGCCGTTCCACGGTTCCGCGCCAGGTTCCAGGTCCACGGACAGCTGCCAGCGTTCCAGGCTGGCGTCGATCAGCCCGGGCAGCCCTGAGAGCCACGCCCGCCCCTCCGCTGTGCGGGAGTAGCGTGCCTGGAGGTCGCCAGGGATGGAAACGAAGGTAGTCATCACTGTCAGCCTACCCAAGCCGGTCCGGGAGCGGTTCAGACCACTCCGGAGGAGCCCAGGAGGCTTCCGATGAAGAACGTCGCGGCAAGCGCAAGGGCTCCGCCGATGACGACCCGCACGGCGGCGCGGGTCTTCGAGCTGCCGCCGATCCATGCTCCTATGGCTCCGGTGATCGCGAGCGCGAGCAGCACGGAAATGAAGGTCAGCGGCACACGCAGCCCCGGGGGCGGGAGCAGGATCGCGAGCATGGGCAGCACCGCGCCGAGGGTGAAGGCAATGGCGGAGGCGAAGGCCGCATGCCACGGGCTGACGATGTCGTCCTCGTCGATGTTCAATTCGGCGGAAAGGTGTGCGGCCAAGGCGTCGTGCTCGGTCAACTCCGCGGCCACTTTCCGCGCGGTTTCAGGCCGCAGGCCCTTGGCCTCGTAGATCGCAGTCAATTCGGCCAGCTCTTCTTCGGGTTCCTCGGCGAGCTCCCGGCGTTCCTTCTCGATGAGCGCCTTTTGGCTGTCGCTTTGGCTGCTGACGGATACATACTCGCCGAGTGCCATGGACACCGCGCCGCCCACGAGTCCGGCTGCTCCAGCGGTGAGGATGGCGCCAGTGTTCGTCGTGGCGCCGGCGACGCCCACCACGATGGCGGCAACGGAGACGATTCCGTCATTGGCGCCAAGGACCCCGGCACGGAGCCAGTTGAGCCTGTGGGCGAGGTCGTTGGCGTGTGGTTCGTTCTCGTGCAGGGCTGCAGTTTCGATGGAAGCCATGGTACAAGCCAAGCACTTGGAAACTGCTGCCGCCAGCAAAGAAAGGCTTTCCTATGGAGCCGGGGTGCCGGTCGGCAGCGGGGGCAGCGCCGTGTTGTCGATCGAAAGTCCGGCGAAGGGGCCAACCGGAGTTCCCCAGGCCTGGCTGCGTTTGGCGGCGTCGACAAGCCCGTCGATGGCCCACTGGCGTGTCTGCCCCTCCGACAACGCCACAAGGTCGGCATAGGCAGTCAGCGAGCTGGCCTCCATGCTGCCCAGCGCCAGTCCGGGTTTGGCGGCGAAAGTGGCCGGCAGGCGATAGCCGGCTTCCCGCGGAGGTGTGGCGATGCAGTGCAACCGGCCTTGGGCCTCGGCTCCCCGGAGCAGCTCCTGATGGCGCGCCAACCAGGTGGCTGCCGTCGCCGATGCCTTCGCGTCCAGCTTGGTCAGGGCCACTTGGTACGCATAGATCGCCTCTTGTTCGGAGCTGACGACCGCGGCAAGGGCTGCGGGCAGATCGGCCTTGGTGGGCGCCGTTCCGGGTGTCGGTGCCGTCGACGTACCCGCAGAGGCAGGGCAGCTCGGCGGGGGTGTCGGGGCGGTACTCGCCTCGGCCGGAGTCGCCGGTAGCGGCAAGCCCCATGTCGCGGCCAGCCGCGATGACTCAAGCAGTTGGGCGGTCCCGACGGCGGCAAGCAGCCGTGCCATGCCGCCGTCGGCGTTCGCGGCGTCCGCCAAGCGACGGGAAGCGCTCAAGGTGAGCGCGGAGACAAAACCGGCCCGCGTTGGGCGGTCCCGGGTGGCGCCGGGGCTTGGGGAAGCCGTGGGGGTATTCGACGCCGAAGGGCCGGAAGGTTGCAGAAGCGCCTGCGCCTGGCTTGTCAGCAACATCACAGTGTCCGTGCTCTCCAGGAGGGATGCGCTGCCGAGGAGTGTCTCGGTCGAAGAGAGCGCTTCGGAACGCGCAGTTTCCGAAAACGGCACCGCTTGGGGCCTTCCGGCATCCCGCGGGACAAGCACGGCGCCGACGCCGAGGACGAGTACTGCGAGGAAAGCCAGCAGGAGGGCCTTCATCCAGCCATGGCTCCGTGGTTTCTCAACAGTCTCGTGGTTCACAACAGACTATGGTGTCACGCTCACGGACAACTTGCGTCCCCGCGGAGGGGCCCTGTGCACCACGCCGCCTCAAATGTCGTTAAGCTAGTAGTCACAACATCATCTATCGGGAGGCGGCTGGCCAGTGAGTCATTCGGAAGCCACGACTTCAACAGACCAGGCTGGAACGGATCCGACGAGTCCAGCACAACACGAGGTCCGCAACCCCGAGGAGAGCAGGCTGAAGGCGCTTCTGGAGCCCGCGGTCCTGGCGAGCCGGCTGTATCTTGAGGATGTTGCCATCCAGGTTGCCGGTTCGCACCGGGTAGTCCACGTGGTTATCGACCTGCCCCAGGAGGAAACCGGCGGCGTCAGCCTGGACGTCATCGCGGAAATCTCCCGGGCTCTCTCGGACATCCTGGACAACGATCCAGGCACCGACGGCCGCCCCTACGACCTTGAGGTCTCCTCGCCCGGCGTCGGCCGGCCCCTCACGGAGCCCCGCCACTGGCACCGGGCCCGCGGACGCATGGTCAAGGTCAACGTGATCCAGGGAGAGAACCTGACCGGCCGTATCCAGTCCGTCGACGATGACGGCGTCACACTGGTTCCCGAGCAAGAGGTCAAGAAGGGCATGAAGCCCAAGCAGGGCGAACCCGTGAAAATTCCTTTCGACAGGATCCGCCAAGGAAAAGTCGAGATAGAGTTCAGCCACCTCAACGAGGCCGTGCTGGAAGACGAGTACAACGGACCTTCCGAGGAGGCCTAATGGATATTGACATGAGTGCGCTGAGACTCCTGGAGCGTGAGCGTGAAATCCCGCTGGACCTCCTGATTCCGACCATCGAGCAGGCGCTCCTGGTGGCCTACCACAAGACGCCGGGCGCTTTCGAAAAGGCCCGTGCCGAGCTTGACCGCAAGAGCGGGCACGTGACCATCTGGGCTACGGAAATCGACGACGACGGCGAAGCCATCGGCGAGTTCGAGGACACTCCTGCGGGATTCGGCCGCATTGCGGCGAGCACCGCACGGCAGATCATCCTGCAGCGCCTGCGCGACGTCGAGGACGACAACGTCCTCGGCGAATTCAAGGGCCGTGAAGGTGAGCTCGTTGCTGGCCTGATCCAGCAGGGCAACAACCCGCACATGATCCAGGTGAACCTCGGTTCCGTGGAAGCCCTGTTGCCGCCGCCCGAGCAGGTGCCGGGGGAGAAGTACACCCACGGCAACCGCCTGCGCGCGTTCGTGGTGGACGTCCACCGCGGCGCCAAGGGACCCTCCATCACGCTGTCGCGTTCACACCCGGGCCTCGTCCGGAAGCTTTTCGAACTGGAGGTCCCGGAGATCGCGGACCGTTCCGTCGAGATCGTGGCACTGGCACGCGAGGCCGGTCACCGGACCAAGATGGCCGTCAAGGCCAACACCCCCGGCATCAACGCCAAGGGTGCCTGCATTGGTGAAATGGGCTCCCGCGTCCGCGCAGTCATGACCGAACTCAACGACGAAAAGATCGACATTGTCGACTTCAGCGAAGATCCGGCGACCTTCATCGCCAACTCCCTGTCGCCGTCGCGCGTGAATTCGGTCACTATCACCGACGAAGCCACGCGCTCCGCCCGGGTGGTTGTTCCCGATTACCAGCTGTCCCTCGCCATCGGCAAGGAAGGCCAGAACGCGCGCCTCGCAGCCAAGCTGACCGGATGGCGGATCGACATCGTCTCCGACGCCACTCCGGCCAAGGGCAACTGAACACACCAAACCGTGGCCGGCCCCGGATCCTTGCACCTTGTGGATTCGGTGGCCGGGCCCTCGGGGGCTTAGAATAGATGGAACCGGGCCTATGCCCGGTATCCGTGCGCTTTGGCGTGCTCGCGGCTTGTGGGGCAACAACCTCCAACAAGGCAAGGGTGCGCGCCGGGCAAAGCAGAACCGCAGAAGACAGGTAAAGACACTGAGGCAGGTTGATACACCCAGTGACTGAACTGCTTCACACCAGGCACCAGCCTGTGCGCACCTGCATCGGATGCCGGAAACAAGGCAAGCGGAGCGAGTTGATCCGGCTTGTCGCCGAAGGCGGCGGGTCACCCGTCGTCCTGGTGGATGAACGACGCCGGATGGCTGGCCGGGGTGCGTGGCTGCACCCCAGCACCACATGCCTGACGCTGGCAAGCAAACGGCGTGCTTTCGCAAGGGCCCTCGCGGGCGCAAGTGAAGTCACCGCCGTCGAAAGCTACCTGGCGGCAGTCATACCCCCTGCGGACACCCCCGTGAAAGCAGGAAAACCGTCCAAACCTGAAAGCGGGTCAGAAAACTGATGGAAACCCGATGAGTTCCCAGCGATGAGTGCGCAACGATGACAACTTTGTTGCGCTCTGCACAGGGCCTATCCGCCGCATTCGCGGCAGGGGCCCGCAGTAAGAATTAGACGGTTCGTGCCTGGCTCGGTGCGGACCGAGACAGGAGAAATGTGGCCAAGGTCCGCGTACATGAGCTCGCTAAAGAGCTCGGTATTACTTCCAAAGATGCAGTGACAAAACTGCAGGAATTGGGCGAATTCGTTCGCTCCGCCTCTTCGACAATCGAGGCACCGGTCGTGAAGAAGCTTCGCGACGCCTACCCGGGTGCCGGCGCTGCAAAGGCGGCTGCCCCGGCAGCACCTCGCATGGCAGCCCCCGCGGCACCTGCCGCACCGGTAGCATCCCGCCCGGCTCCGGGCCCCGCTGCGCCCAAGGCTCCGGTTCCCGCCCCCAAGGCTGAGACCCCCGCCCCGGCAGCGCCTGCGGCTCCCGCAGCTGCAGCAAGCCCTGTTTTCGCCAAGCCGGGCGCCCGTCCGGCACCCAAGGCCGAAGCCCCTGCCCCGGCACGTCCGGGCAGCCAGGCACCGCGGCCCGGCGGCCCCCGTCCGGGCAACAACCCGTTCGCGACATCGCAGGGCATGCCCCGCGGCCGTGGCGACGGCGAGCGTCCTCCCCGTCCGGGCAACAACCCCTTCGCAACATCGCAGGGCATGCCCCGTTCCGGTGGCCGCACTGACGGCGAACGTCCCGGTGGTCCGCGTCCCGCGGCCGGCGCGGGCGGTCCCCGTCCCGCGGCCGGTTCCGGTGGTCCGCGTCCGGGTGCTCCGCGCCCCGGTGCTCCCCGTCCGGGCGCTCCGCGTCCCGCAGGTGGCCCCGCAGGAAACCGTCCCAGCCCGGGCATGATGCCCAACCGCACCGAGCGTCCCGCTCCCGGCGGCGCAGGCCGTCCGGGTGGCGCTGGCCGTCCCGGTGGTGGCGGCCCCGGCCGTCCGGGTGGCGCTCCTGGCGCAGGCACCGGTGGCGGAGCTCCCGCCGGCGGTGGCTTCGGCAAGGGTGGCCGCGGACGCGGCGGTACCCAGGGTGCCTTCGGCAAGGGTGGCGCAGGACGCGGCAAGCAGCGCAAGTCGAAGCGTGCAAAGCGTCAGGAACTGGAGCAGATGAGTGCTCCGTCGCTGGGCGGCGTATCCGTACCCCGCGGCGACGGCAACACCGTGGTCCGGCTCCGTCGCGGCTCGTCCATCACGGACTTCGCCGACAAGATCGAGGCGAACCCCGCCGCACTGGTCACCGTACTGTTCCACCTCGGTGAAATGGCAACGGCTACGCAGTCGCTGGACGAAGACACCTTCGGCCTGCTGGGCGTTGAACTCGGCTACCAGATCCAGGTGGTTTCGCCGGAAGACGAAGAGCGCGAGCTCCTCGACTCCTTCGACATCGACCTTGATGCCGAACTGGAAGCCGAAGGCGACGACGTCCTCGAACCGCGTCCCCCGGTTGTCACCGTCATGGGTCACGTTGACCACGGTAAGACCCGACTGCTCGACGCCATCCGGAAGACCAATGTGGTTGCCGGCGAACACGGCGGCATCACGCAGCACATCGGTGCCTACCAGATCAGCCACATCCACGAAGGCACTCCGCGCGACATCACCTTCATTGACACCCCCGGTCACGAGGCGTTCACCGCCATGCGTGCACGTGGTGCCAAGGTCACCGACATCGCCATCCTGGTTGTCGCCGCCGACGACGGCGTCATGCCGCAGACGGTGGAAGCACTCAACCACGCACAAGCGGCCAACGTGCCGATCGTCGTCGCGGTCAACAAGATCGACAAGGAAGGTGCGAACCCGGACAAGGTCAAGGGCCAGCTCACCGAGTACGGTCTGGTTCCCGAAGAATACGGTGGCGACACCATGTTCGTTGAGGTCTCTGCCCGCCAGAACATCAACATCGACGAACTGATCGACGCCGTCCTGCTGACCGCAGACGCCGCTTTGGACCTGCGCGCCAACCCGGACAAGGACGCTCGAGGCATTGCCATCGAAGCGAACCTGGACAAGGGCCGCGGTTCCGTGGCCACTGTCCTGGTCCAGTCTGGTACCCTGGCCGTTGGCGACACGATCGTGGCCGGTACGGCCCACGGCCGCGTCCGTGCCATGTTCGACGAAGACGGCAACGCCCTCGACGTCGCGCTTCCGTCCCGTCCGGTCCAGGTCCTGGGTCTGTCCAACGTTCCGCGTGCAGGTGACACCTTCCTGGTGACCTCCGACGAGCGTACGGCCCGCCAGATCGCTGAAAAGCGTGAAGCAGCCGACCGCAACGCGGCACTGGCCAAGCGTCGCAAGCGCATCAGCCTGGAAGACTTCGACCAGGCAGTTGCCGCGGGCAAGATCGACACCCTCAACCTCATCCTCAAGGGTGACGTTTCCGGTGCCGTCGAAGCCCTCGAAGACGCACTGCTCAAGATCGACGTCGGCGACGAAGACGTTCAGCTGCGGGTCATCCACCGCGGTGTGGGTGCCATCACGCAGAACGACGTCAACCTCGCCACGGTGGACAACGCCATCATCATCGGCTTCAACGTCAAGCCCGCCGAGCGCGTGGCCGACCTTGCCGATCGCGAAGGCGTGGACATGCGCTTCTACTCCGTCATCTACTCGGCAATCGATGACATCGAGCTGGCCCTCAAGGGCATGCTCAAGCCGGAGTACGAGGAGGTCCAGCTCGGTACCGCCGAGGTCCGCGAAGTCTTCCGTTCTTCCAAGTTCGGAAACATCGCCGGTTCCATCGTGCGCTCGGGCATCATCCGCCGTAACACGAAGGCACGCGTCAGCCGCGATGGCAAGGTCATCGGCGACAACCTCACCGTTGAGACGCTCAAGCGCTTCAAGGACGACGCCACCGAGGTCCGCACGGACTTCGAGTGTGGTATCGGTCTTGGCTCGTACAACGACATCAACGAAGGTGACATCATCGAGACCTTCGAGATGCGCGAAAAGCCGCGCGTCTAAGCACGACAAGTGGTTCAGGGTCGTCGGGTTTCCCGGCGGCCCTGCCCATTTTCCGCCATGATGGGGGCCCCGCCCCTACGCTGGGCGGCCAACGTCTAACGACGTTGGCCGCCCAGCTCCGGCAGGCCCGATGCCACTCCCGGGCCCCCATCATGGCTCCAAACGGCCGCCGGGAAACCCGACGGTTCCGTCGTAAACTCGCCTTAGAGCGTGGCTAAGTTTTCTATATCCAGGAGGATGTCATGGCTGATCCGGCACGCGCTGCCAAGTTGGCGCAGCGGATTAAGGTTGTTATTGCTGAGGCACTGGGCCGGCGGATCAAGGATCCTCGGGTTGAGGGCATCACTATTACCGATGCCCGCGTCACCAACGATCTTCAGCACGCCACCGTGTACTACACCGTCTTCGGTGACGAAGCCGCTCATTCGGATGCTGCTCGGGCGTTGGAGAAGGCCAAGGGTGTTTTGCGCCAGGAAGTGGGCCGCAACATCACGGTGCGGCTGACTCCTACCTTGGAATTCGTTGCCGACCTTATTCCGGTCAATGCCTCGAACCTTGAGGAGCTGTTGCGCACCGCCAAGCAGCGCGACGCCGAAGTGGCCGCCCTGGCCGCCGGCGCCAAGCACGCAGGCGATGCAGACCCGTACAAGAGCGATGCCGTGCAAGACGGGGACATCGACGAAGACGACTTTGATGAAGAAGACATCGACCTCCGTGCCGATGAAGACATCGACGAAGACGGCGGCAAGTAGTCCAGCGCTTCCCTGGTGGGACCGGATCCGCAGCCCTTAGGACTGCAGGATCCGGTCCTTCCTGTTTAACCCCTGTTTAACCGTGAAAAGCCGGGCCAAATGGACGGGCCGTCGCTAAGATCGGAGCATGTCGGCGCACGATGCAGCTCAGAGTCCCGAAGACTACCTTGAACACGCCCTGCGGCTCGCGGTGCAGAACGTCGCCGACGGCGGCGGCCCTTTCGGCGCCGTCGTGGTCACCCCGGACGGACGGCTCCATGACGGCGTCAACCGGGTCACCCGCGACAACGACCCCACAGCGCACGCCGAAGTGGTGGCCATCAGGCGGGCCGCGTCGGAACTTGGAAGCTTCAATCTCAGCGGCTCGGTGCTCTACTCAAGCTGCGAGCCGTGTCCTTTGTGCCTCTCGGCAGCCCTATGGGGCCGCGTGAGCCGCGTCTACTTTGCCGCGGATCGGCACGGGGCTGCAGCCGCCGGCTTCGACGATGCAGTGTTCTACGAATATTTCGACGGCAACAGGCCTGAACTGCTGCCCGTCCAACATACGGTGGTCGCCGCATCGGAGGCTCCATTCGAGGCCTGGCGCGGACACAAAAACCGGACCAAATACTGAAACCGGCCGCCGCCAGCCAAACGGCCCCTAAACGCGTTCCGGAAGCCGCCCGACGCCGTCGAGCAGCTGCTGGTGATCACCGCACAACGCGATCCTGATCCACCCCTCGCCGATGGAACCGAACGCGGTGCCCGGCGCGACGGCCACTCCGGAATCCTTGAGGAACCGGTGCACCCAGGTACGCACGTCCCCGGCGCTCACGTGGGAGACGTCCGCCCAGAGGTAGAACGCTCCCTGCGCGCCAAGGAAGGGAATGCCCTTCTCCGCAAGCACTGCCGAGGCGGCGTCGCGGTTGGAACGGTAGTGCTTGCGGGCGGTGTCCACATAGTCCTGCGGGCCGGTCAGCGCAGCGACCGCAGCGTATTGGGAAGGCGAAGCCACGCAGGAAACGATCGCTTCCATGACGTTGTTCATCTTCCGTTCCAGGCCAGGCGGGCAAATGAGCGCGCCGATCCGCAGCCCGGTGAGCCCGTACGTTTTGGACAAGGTCAGGGATGTGAAGACGCGTGCCTCTCCGGGAACAGCGCTGTCGAAGCGGGCGGGGCTCGTGTGTGGAACGTCGAAGGTGAAGGCTTCGTAGCATTCATCCGAAATGATCCACAGATCGTGTTTGACGGCCAATTCCACGAGCTGGCGCGTCGTTTCCTCGCAGATCACCGCGCCCAGGGGATTGGACGGTGAATTCAGGACCAGCACCTTGGTACGGGGCGTGATCAGCGCCTCGATGTCCTCGATGCGGGGTTGGAACTCGTGCTCGGGATAGAGCGGATACCGCACCGGGACGGCGTTCAGCAAATGGCTCGTCATCGCAAAAGTAGGGTAGCCCGGATTGGGAATCAGGATCTCGTCTCCGGGGGAGAGGAGCAGGCTCATCGCGAAGTGCAGCCCCTGCTGGGCCCCGTCCACGACATACACGCGCTCCGCCCCTAGATCCACTTTGTTGTGGGCACGGAACCGATCGGCGAAGGCTTCACGCAGGGCCGGGATCCCGGCGTTGGGGGTGTAGTTCGTCTCGTCCCTGTCGAGGCATGCGATCCCCGCGTCCAGGATGTGCCGGGGCAACGCGAAGCCGGGCTCGCCGATGCTGAGGACAATCGCCCCGGGGGTGCTCCACGCGGCCTCGGTGATCTCGCGGATCTGGTTGACGGGCACTTCGCGGACGTGTGCGGCAAGCTCAGGCATGGGAGCCATCTTAGCCGCGGTCCCGGACCCTCCAGGGAAGCCGCGGGCCGCAGGATGCATGCCCCGGCGCGGATATACTGGGAGGCGTGCTTTCTGGACTGGTAATCGTTGACAAGCCGCAAGGATGGACCAGCCACGATGTGGTTGGACGGATGCGGCGACTGGCCGGTACCCGGAAAGTGGGCCATGCGGGGACCCTGGACCCCATGGCCACCGGGGTGCTCGTGCTTGGCATCAACAAGGCGACTCGACTGTTGACGTACATTGTCGGCACCTCCAAGACGTACTCCGCCACCATCCGGCTGGGCGAATCAACCATCACGGACGATGCCGAAGGCGACATCACCGAAAGCCGAAGCGCCGCCGGGGTCACCGAGGACGCCATCCGGGCCGGCGTCGCGCAGCTCAGCGGCGAGATCCAGCAGGTTCCCAGCAGCGTCAGCGCCATCAAGGTCAACGGCGAACGGTCCTACGCGCGCGTCCGTTCGGGGCAAGAGGTCAAGCTCGCCGCCCGGCCCGTGACCATCCACCGTTTCGAGATCCACGCCATCCGGAGGGTCGACCACGGCAGGGTAGTAGACATCGACGCCACCGTCGAGTGCTCCTCCGGCACCTACATCCGCGCGCTGGCGCGCGACCTCGGCGAGGCTCTCGGCGTCGGCGGCCATCTCACGGCGCTTCGCCGCACCCAAGTGGGGCCGTACTCCCTGGAGCAGGCCCGCACCCTCGAACAGCTTGCCGAGGAACTCGAAGTCCTCGACATGTCCGCCGCCGCCCGCGCGCTCATGCCCAACCGGGAGTTGAGCGACGCCGAAACCACCGAGATCTCCTTCGGCCGCAGGATCGCCGCGGGACCCGCTGCCGGCACGGCCCACGCGGCCACCGCCGAGAACCCGGCGGCCGCGTTCTCGCCGGCAGGGGAGCTGGTGGCGTTGTTGGCCGATGCGGGGAGTTTCGCCAAGCCTGTCCTGGTGTTCGCCCCTGACAACGAAAAGAAGGCCCACTAGCCATGGACGGATACTTTTACGCTGTCCTGGTGGTGGGCCTGCTGTCCACCATCATTTGCGTCGTGGCGGGCATCATGAAGAAGGCCCCCAACGACGTCACCATCCTGTCCGTTGCCGCCGTCGAACTCGTCCTGCTGGTCTACCTGGTGGGATCGATCATCCGCGTGGCGATGGGTGAAAAGATCGCGGGGGAGCCCTGGGAATTCTGGGGCTACATCATCACGGCACTGATCCTCCCCGTCGTCGCGGTGTACTGGTCCATCCTGGAACGGACCCGTTGGAGCAATTTCGTCATGGGCGCCGTGGGCGTCACCGCATTGGTCATGGCGGCCCGCATGAACCAGATCTGGTACTGACATTGGAAGAAGCACAAGAAGTGACTGTTGAAACCACCGGCAAGAAGAACCGGGACACCCGCAATACCGGGCCCGGGAGGCTGCTGATTGCGGTCTACGCGGTGTTCGCGATCTCAGCCACGGCCCGTGCCGGCTACCAGATCCTGACCAAGTTCGCGGATGCTCCCTTGGCCCACATCCTCTCGGCCTTCGCCGCCGTGGTGTACATCGTGGCCACAGTTTCCCTCGCGAAGCCGGGCCGCACATGGTTCAAGGTATCGCTCGCGGCCGTCCTCGTGGAGATGGTCGGAGTGGTGGTGGTCGGTGCCATCAGCCTTTTCGATCCTGTGGCTTTCCCGCACGACACCGTGTGGTCCTTGTTCGGACGCGGATACGGCTTCGTGCCGTTGATCCTGCCGGTCCTGGGCCTGTTGTGGCTCTACCGCCGGCGCCCGGCACGGCTCCCGCACTAGAAATCAGGGCCCTCCCACCCGGGCATGCCAGCCCCGGGATAGCGGGTAACCTTAGAGAATTCCGGCGCCGGACCAGGTCGCCGGGCATAGCGAATACCAGCAGTAAAAGGCGAGGTTGATGGTCCACATCTGGAACGATCCCACCGAGGTCCCCGAGGATTTCGGTCCCAGCGTCGTTACCATCGGCAACTTTGATGGCGTCCACCGCGGACACCAGCAGGTGCTGACGCAGCTGTTGCGCACGGCAGGTCAGCACGGTGCGCGGTCCGTCGTCGTGACTTTCGACCCCCACCCGGCCCTGGTCCACCGGCCCGACTCCGCACCGGAGCTCCTCATGGGGCTGCAGGACAAGCTCGACGCCCTGGCCGGCACGGGCGTGGACGCCGTCCTCGTCATGAAATACAACCTCACGCTGGCGGCCATGACACCCGAGGAATTCGTCGTCAACGTCCTGCTGGACGGGCTCCACGCGGCACACGTTGTGGTGGGCCACGACCTCCGTTTCGGCGTGGGAAATTCCGGCGACGTCGGCACCATGCAGGAATTGGGCGAGAAACTCGGATTCGGCGTCCACGTGGTCAATGAGTTCGGCGCGGAAGGCTTTCCAGTCCACGACGACGGCGGCACGGACCGCCGCTGTTCCTCCACGTGGGTGCGCGAGGCCCTTGCCGAAGGCGACGTCGAGACTGCGGCTGCCGTCCTCGGCCGCCCGCACAGGATGCGCGGCGAAGTGGTCCACGGCGCTGCGCGCGGACGCGCCCTGGGCTTTCCCACGGCGAACCTGGACCACGGCGCCACGGGCTACGTCCCCGCGGATGGAATCTACGCCGGCTGGCTCGTGGACGAATCCGGAACCCGCTGGCCCGCCGCGATCTCGGTCGGTTCCAACCCCACGTTCGACGGCGTGAGCCGCCAGGTGGAAGCGCATGTGATCGACCGCCCGGAGGAAGCGGTGGAGGACTTCAACCTCTACGGCCAGACTGTCGTTGTGGAATTTACCGCGCGGCTGCGGGGCATGGTGGCCTACCGCGGGCCCGAGGCCCTGGTGGAGCAGATGCGGCTGGACGTCGTCCAGGCCCACGATCTCCTGCTGGACAAGTAGCCCCGCACCGTGAGCGTTGAGAAGAACACCCGGCCACTCGACGAAGGCATCGTCAAGGATTTCAGCTCACGCATGAGCTACGGCTCCTACTTGAAGCTGCCCTTGCTGCTCAGCGCCCAGCAACCTGTCAGCCAGCCGGAGCACCATGACGAGCTTTTGTTCATCATCCAGCACCAAACCACCGAGCTGTGGCTGAAGCTGGTCCTGCACGAGCTCCGCAGCGCGGCCGCCTGGCTGCGCGAGGACGATCTTGGTTCCGCGCTCAAGGCCATCGCACGGGTCAAGCACATCCAGAAGACGCTCACCGAGCAGTGGTCGGTTCTCGCCACGCTCACCCCTACCGAGTACTCCCAGTTCCGCGGCTTCCTGGGCAATGCCTCCGGGTTCCAATCGAGCCAGTACCGCGCGGTCGAGTTCATCCTCGGCAACAAGAACGCCAAGATGTTGCCGGTGTTCGACTCGGATCCGGAGTCCAGGACCATGCTTGAGGAGCTCTTGAACGCCCCGAGCATCTATGACGAATTCCTGGCCTACCTGGACCGGCACGGCTACGACGTTCCACGGTCGGTCCTGGACCGGGACGTGACCCGTGCCCACGAGTTTGACCCCGGGCTCTTGCCCCTTTTCAAGCACATCTACGAACATGCCGCAGACAACTGGGCGGCCTACGAAGCCTGCGAGGAACTCGTGGACCTGGAAGACAACTTCCAGTTGTGGCGCTTCCGGCACCTCCGTACTGTCCAGCGGACCATCGGCATGAAAACGGGAACCGGAGGCTCAAGCGGCGTTTCCTTCCTGAAGAAGGCGCTCGACCTGACGTTCTTCCCGGAGCTTTTCGCCGTCCGGACCGAGATCGGGCAGTGAGCGGCGCTCCTGTTTGAGGAGGGTCACACCGCAGCTTTCGACAAGATTGCCGGGCTGCCGGTAAACTGAGGGATGGATCCGGCTGCAGTCCGTGGCGGCTGGACCTGTTTTGTGTGCGGTCATTGGCACAAGACAACCCGGCAGCGAGGCGCTGAATCGGGACGCACGGCACAACTCTAGGAGTTCACGTGGCACTTGAAGCCGCTGTTAAGCAGTCCATCATCGAGGCATACGCAACGTCCAAGGGCGACACTGGTTCGCCGGAGGTCCAGATTGCAGTCCTGACTCAGCGGATCAAGGATCTGACTGAGCACATGAAGGAGCACAAGCACGACTTCCACACCCAGCGCGGTCTGCTGGCTATGGTTGGTCGTCGCAAGCGCATGCTGGGCTACCTCAAGAAGACTGACATTGCCCGCTACCGTGCGCTCATCGAGCGCCTCGGCCTGCGCCGCTAGTTTGACTTCGGGCGGCCCGATCCTCCGCGGACCGGGCCGCCTTTTCTCCATAACTAAATCCAACACTTAACAGGAGTTCAACCGCATCGCGCATTCGCGGTCCTCGGTAGTGATCCCCGGGAACAGTCTTCTGTGATGAAGGCGCAGCCCGTGGGTCTCGATCGATGACCGGGTGTCGTACAGGCCAGGAACAGACGCTGGCCTGGGTCGATGCGGGAGGACTTCCGCTAAACAAGAAACGGAGGTGACTCTCAATGGAGGGTCCCGAAATCCAGTTCTCAGAAGCCATCATCGACAACGGCCGCTTCGGCAAGCGTGTTATCCGCTTCGAAACCGGCCGCCTCGCCAAGCAGGCAGCCGGCGCCGCGATGGTCTACATCGACGAAGACACCGCGCTGCTGTCCGCAACCACCGCGGGCAAGTCCCCGCGTGAAGGCTTCGACTTCTTCCCGCTGACCGTCGACGTCGAAGAGCGCATGTACGCCGCCGGCCGTATCCCGGGCTCGTTCTTCCGCCGTGAAGGCCGCCCGTCCACCGAAGCCATCCTGGCTTGCCGCCTCATGGACCGCCCCCTGCGCCCCGCGTTCGTCAAGGGCCTGCGCAACGAGGTCCAGATCGTCGTCACCGTATTGGCGATCAACCCGGACGAGCTCTACGACGTCGTGGCCATCAACGCCTCGTCCATGTCCACCCAGCTCTCCGGACTCCCGTTCTCCGGCCCGATCGGTGGCGTCCGCGTCGCCCTTATCGCCGACGAACAGGGCACCGAATGGGTTGCTTTCCCGAAGCACTCCCAGCTTGAGAACGCCGTCTTCAACATGGTTGTTGCCGGCCGCATCGCCGGTGACGACGTCGCCATCATGATGGTCGAAGCCGAAGCCACGGACAACTCCTGGAACCTCATCAAGGAACAGGGCGCCACCGCTCCCACCGAAGAGGTCGTTTCCGAAGGCCTCGAGGCCGCCAAGCCGTTCATCAAGGCCCTGTGCGAGGCCCAGGCCGACCTGGCCGCCCGTGCCGCCAAGCCGACGGTTGAGTTCCCGGTCTTCCTGGACTACCAGGACGATGTTTACGCCGCTGTTGAAGCTGCCGCTGCCGAAAAGCTTGCTGCTGTCTTCCAGATCGCCGACAAGCAGGACCGCGACAACGCTTCCGACGAACTCAAGGACGAGGTCCTTGGCGCCCTCGCCGGCGAGTTCGAGGGCCGTGAGAAGGAACTCTCCGCAGCCTTCCGCTCCCTGACGAAGCAAGTTGTCCGCCAGCGCATCCTCAAGGACCAGGTCCGCATCGACGGCCGTGGCCTCACGGACATCCGCCAGCTGACCGCCGAGGTAGAGGTCCTGCCGCGCGTTCACGGTTCCGCCATCTTCGAGCGCGGCGAAACCCAGATCATGGGTGTCACCACGCTGAACATGCTCAAGATGGAACAGCAGATCGACTCGCTGTCTCCCGTCACGCGCAAGCGCTACATGCACAACTACAACTTCCCGCCGTACTCCACCGGCGAGACCGGCCGCGTCGGTTCCCCGAAGCGCCGCGAAATCGGCCACGGTGCACTCGCCGAGCGCGCCCTGGTTCCGGTCCTGCCGTCCCGCGAGGAATTCCCGTACGCCATCCGCCAGGTGTCCGAGGCCCTCGGCTCCAACGGTTCGACGTCGATGGGTTCCGTCTGCGCCTCCACGCTGTCCCTGCTCAACGCAGGCGTGCCGCTGAAGGCCGCTGTTGCCGGTATCGCCATGGGCCTGGTTTCCGACCAGGTTGACGGCCAGACCCGCTACGCCGCCCTGACCGACATCCTCGGCGCCGAAGACGCTTTCGGCGACATGGACTTCAAGGTTGCCGGTACGTCCGAGTTCGTCACGGCCATCCAGCTCGACACCAAGCTCGACGGCATCCCGGCGTCGGTCCTGGCTGCAGCCCTGAAGCAGGCCCGCGAAGCCCGCCTGCACATCCTGGACGTCATCAACGCCGCCATCGACACCCCGGACGAGCTCTCCGAGTTCGCACCGCGCGTGATCGCCGTCAACATCCCCGTTGACAAGATCGGTGAGGTCATCGGCCCCAAGGGCAAGATGATCAACCAGATCCAGGAAGACACCGGCGCCGACATCTCCATCGAGGACGACGGCACCGTCTACATCGGCGCTACCAACGGTCCGTCTGCAGAAGCAGCCCGCGCCGCGATCAACGCCATCGCCAACCCGCAGATCCCGGAAATCGGTGAGCGTTACCTGGGCACGGTCGTCAAGACCACCACCTTCGGCGCGTTCGTTTCCCTGACCCCGGGCAAGGACGGCCTGCTGCACATCTCCGAGCTGCGCAAGCTGGCCAGCGGCAAGCGCGTGGACAACGTCGACGACGTCGTCTCCGTGGGCCAGAAGATCCAGGTCGAGATCACCAAGATCGACGACCGCGGCAAGCTCTCCCTTTCCCCGGTTGTGGCCGAGGAAGAAGGCGCCGCCTCTGAAGAAGCTCCCGCCGAAGAGGCTGAAGTTTCCGCCGAGTAGCCTGAACCGGCAAACACGCGGCAGGACCGGTGGACATGTCCACCGGTCCTGCCCGGTTTTAACAACGAATTCCCGTCCCAGGGGCGATGCGCCCGCTGGTACGATTGCAGCCAGATTTGGCACCCATGATTTCACGCAGAACTGAAAGGTCTTGATGACTGTCGTACCCCTCCCATTGGCGCAGACCGTGCCAGGCGGCGAATTGATCCATGGTGCCGAAGGCGGCTCCGTTGTCCGGCGTTCAGTTCTTCCGGGAGGCGTCCGGGTGCTGACCGAGGCCATGCCCGGGCAGCGTTCGGCAACCATCGGATTCTGGGTGGGAGTCGGCTCCCGGGACGAGGCAGACGGCCAGCACGGCTCCACCCATTTCCTCGAGCACCTCTTGTTCAAAGGCACCAAGAAGCGCACCGCCCTGGAAATCGCGTCTGCCTTCGACGAGGTCGGCGGTGAATCGAATGCAGCCACGGCCAAGGAAAGCACATGCTACTTTGCGCGGGTCCTGGACACGGACCTCCCCATGGCCATCGACGTCATTGCCGACATGATCACCGGCGCCGTCCTGGATCCCGCCGAACTCGAACAGGAACGCGACGTGATCCTTGAGGAAATCGCCATGGACAGCGATGACCCCACCGACGTCGCACATGAAAACTTCGTAGCCGCCGTACTCGGCGTGCATCCGCTGGGACGCCCGATCGGCGGAACCCCTGCCGCCATCAAGGCAGTGTCCCGCGATTCCGTCTGGGCACACTACCAGCGCTACTACCGACCGGACGAAATCGTCATCACCGCCGCGGGCGGCCTGGACCACGACGTCGTTTGCCGCCTCGTGCTCGATGCCTTGCGGACGGCCGGGTGGGAGCTGAAAGACACCGCAGCTCCCGTCGAGCGCCGTTCCACCGAACGGGCAGATATCACGGGTACCGCAGGGCTGCATGTGATCAAGCGTCCTGTGGAGCAGGCCAACATCATCATGGGTTGCCCCTCGATCGTGGCTACCGACGATCGTCGCTTTGTGATGAGCGTCCTGAACGCGGTGCTTGGCGGTGGCATGTCTTCGCGCCTCTTCCAGGAGATCCGCGAAAAGCGGGGCCTCGTCTACTCCACCTATTCCTTCGCCTCCGCCTATGCGGACGCAGGCTACTTCGGCATGTACGCCGGCTGCACGCCGTCGAAGGTCAAGCAGGTTCTCGAACTTTTAGGCGCCGAACTGGACAAGCTCGCTGCCGACGGAATCACGGAGGAGGAACTGCGCAAGGCCGTGGGTCAATTGTGCGGAGGGATCGTCCTAGCCCTTGAAGACACCGGATCCCGGATGTCCCGCCTTGGCCGCGCCGAACTCGTCTCCGGCGAATTCCAGGACATCGACGAAACGCTGGCCCGCATCACGGCCGTCACAGCCGGACAGGTCCAGGAACTCGCCCGGGTGCTCGCCGAAGCCCCCCGCACCGTGACCGTCGTCGGGCCCTTCGAAGAAACAGAGACGTTCGGCCTCTAAACCCCGCACGCTCCCTAGGGACACCCCCGCGTTGGGGTCCGGGGGTGGGCATAACCCTGATATGTCCGTTCCTGGGTTGGAGCAGGGGGCATGTCCGGTGGGGGTGTTGGATACAGCAGTGGGACATGCCCCCCGTTGGAGCCTAGGAGTGGACATAGCCCTGATATGTCCGTTCGTGGTCTGGAACAGGGGGCATGTCCGGTGGTGGGCGTTGGATACAGCAGTGGGACATGCCCGGCGTTGGGGTCTGGGCGTGGACATAACCCTGATATGTCCATTCCTGGGTTGGAATAGGGGGCATGTCCTGTGGGGGTGTTGGATTCACGAGTGGGACATGCCCCGCGTTGGGGTCCGGGAGTGGGCATAACCCTGATATGTCCGTTCGTGGGTTGGAACAGGGGGCATGTCCGGTGGGGAAGGCTGGACGCGCCTGCTCGATCGGGAACATGATGGTGACGTATCCACCGTCTTGCGCAGGAGTCGCCATGAACGAGCCATTGAAGAGTCATGCAAACACTGCGCTCGAGGCGTTCCTGGGGCATTGGCGGGGGAGCACCGAGCTCGCTGCCTCGCCGTGGGGACCTGCCCGGACCGCCGACGCCGAGGTGACCTTCTCTCGCGCGGCAGGGGGTTACGCCTTGGTGCAGAGCTACCGGCACATTGAGCCCGACGGCACCCACTTCGAGGGGCACGGGGTCTTTACCGTTGACCCGGACCACGGGGACACCCTGTGGTACTACGTGGACAGCATGGGCCGGCCACCGGAAGCTCCGGCCCGGGGACATTGGCAGGACGGGACACTCAGGCTGGAGCGGCATAGCCCTCGCGGGACCGCGCGGCACACTTTCAAGGTGGACGGCGGCGTGCTGACCCATATGGCTGAACTGAGGCTCGGAGATGCCGCGACGTTCAGCCCGTTCATGATCTCTGTCTGCAGGCGCGTCTAACGGCAGGCCCGTCTGAGGCTCACACCCGGCAGGCGCAAATTCAGAGGGTCCTGGCCTCCATCGACTCAACGATCCGCGCATCGGGCATGCCTTCGAGCGAGGCCGGCCGTCCAGGTCCAGTCCACACTCTTGTCCGCAAGGTGTTCACCATTGATTCAGCTTGCTCCCGCCCGGCGAAATCAAGCTCGATCAAGACGCGCTGAGAATCGTCCACGGGCCTGGAGACCCTGTAGGAGACAACGCCGGAGCCGGCGCGATCTGCCGGATCCGAGTCGAACGATTGCTTCCATGCGTCGAAGTCGTTCACAGCGTGTTCGATCAGGAGGGTGTACATGGCTGTTCCTTTGCTGTTGCGCGGATAGGCACAGCGTAGGCCTCTTGGGGCCGGGGAACCACCCTTCGGCCGTGGCCGGCTCAGCCCCCGGCAAACGGGGGGAGGACGTCGACGACGTCGTCCGCACCGAGAGCGGCCGAACGGTCGCGGACTGCCACCTCATTGCGCAGGAAGCTGCTGCGCGAAATGATCCGGGCCAGGGGCGGCGTGCCAGCCGGTGGTTCCGGACGTTCGACGGCGAGCACGGCCGCGATCAGTCCGTCCAGGCCCGTACCTTCCGGAAGGTTGTGCTGTTCCTCTTCGACGCCTGCGGCGGCGCGTGCGGCAGCGAAGTATCTTACGAGCAAAGTCTCAGCCTCCGATTGCGCTCATGCTGCGGTCCGGCTGGACGAAGTCGGGTGCGCCGAGCCCGGTGTGGTCCATGCCGTGCGCCTTGGGTTTGATCCACATGGCGTCCTGCCAGCGCTGCGCGAGTTCCGCGTCAGACGCTCCGGAGCGAAGTAGTCCCAACAGGTCGAATTCGTCGCGGGAAAACAAGCAGCTCATGATCTTGCCTTCGGCGGTGATCCTTGTGCGCCGGCAATCGGAACAGAACGGTTCGGTGACGGAGGCGATGATGCCGACGGTGCCCAGCAGCGGACCCGCGGCTTCGGCAGATGCCGGGTCCCGGCGTCGTACGTCGAATCGTTCGGCCGGTGCACCGTCGCGTTCTCGCGGGTCCGGGCTGAGCACGAAGTCCCGGGAGAGCAGTTCACGGATCTCGGCTGCGGTGATCATGTCCCGCCGGGTCCAGCCGTGATCGGCGTCCAGCGGCATTTGCTCGATAAAGCGCAGTTCATAGCCGCGGTCCAAAGCCCAGGCCAGGAGCTCGGGGGACTCGACCTCGTTGATTCCGCGCATGAGGACGGCGTTGATCTTGACCGGACCCAGGCCTGCAGCCCAGGCGGCATCGATGCCGGCCAACACCTTGCCCAGGAAGGGTCGCCTGGTCAGCTTCGTGAACGTTTCTTCGTGCAGCGAGTCGAGGGACACGTTGATGCGCGTGAGTCCGGCTTCCTTGAGCGCTGCAGCTATTTTGTCGAGTCCTACGCCGTTGGTGGTCATGGAGATCGGCAGCTCGGGATGCGCGCCGCGGAGGGCCGAGATGATGTCCACGAGGTCGGCACGGACCAGGGGCTCGCCTCCCGTGAGGCGGAGTTCGCGGACCCCGAGTTGTTCGACGCCGATCCGCACGAGGCGGACAATCTCGGCGGCGGTCATGACGGCCTGTTTGGACAACCACTCGAGGCCCTCGGCCGGCATGCAATAGGTGCAGCGCAGATTGCATTTGTCGGTCAGGGACAAGCGCATATCGGTGGCCCGGCGTCCGTAACGGTCGAACAGGCCCGGGGGAGTGCCGGCAGGGCGCGGCGGGGGCGCAGACACGCCGTCTCCCGTCCCGTCGCCCGTGGGGGGCAACGGCATGCCTAGCTGAACACTCATGGGTTCAGGCTACGCCAGGGAGGGCCCAAGCGTGATATCGCCCACTGGTCACGTTCGTCGTCTGCCGCTCGCCGTGGAAAAGACGCAAGGCCTGACTTCTTACGGAATGCATACGGTTGGCCCGGCGGTGCCAGGAACACATACCGCGGGCACCATGCGAATCTATGCTGAAGGTGTGAACATGCAGCCCGCCCCGCACGCTGCCGACGTCGGCAATCGCCGCATTCTGCTGGTCGAAGACGAACAGACCATCGCCGACGTCGTCCGGGACTACCTGGTCCAGGCTGGCTTCCAGGTGGATCTCGCGGGCGACGGCTTCACGGCGCTGAGCCTCGCGGCCGCCAGGCGGCCCGATCTTGTCATCCTGGACCGGATGCTGCCTGGACTGGACGGCGTGGAAGTGTGCCGCAGGCTGCGCCTGGCCATGAGCGTTCCGATCATCATGGTCACCGCCCTTGGCACGGAAGACGACCGGATCCTCGGCCTGGAAACCGGCGCCGACGACTACGTCACCAAGCCCTTCTCACCCCGCGAGCTGGTCCTGCGCGTGAAGTCCGTGTTGCGCCGGAGCATCCGGGAATTCAGCCCGGAACCTCCCGTGGAGCTCGCCGGGTTCGCATTGGATCCGGCCTCGCGCACAGTGCTCCAGGATGGCAAACCCCTGATGCTTACGGTGCGTGAGTTCGATCTGCTGGCGTTCCTGCTCCGTCGGCCCAACCAAGTGTTCAGCCGCGAGGACCTCATCAAGGCAGTATGGGGCTGGGACTTCGGGGATTTGTCCACCGTGACGGTCCACGTCCGTCGCTTGCGCGAAAAGATCGAGGACAACCCCACCACCCCGGTGCTGCTCAAGACGGTCTGGGGAGTCGGCTATCGCTTTGACGCGAAGGAAGGTGGACATGCAGCCGGCTGAAATGTTCACGATCCTGGGCTGGATGCTGCTGTGGGCTGTCCTCATCGGCGCCTTGACCCTCGCCTTGCTGCGTTTCCTGCGCGGCGCGTCGATCCTCGTGCAGATTTGCCTCGTGGTGGTGGCCACTGTTGCTGTTCTCGTGGCGGGGATGGTGAGCGCCTTCAACGCGATGTTCATTTCCGCCCTGGACCTCGAAGTCATGTGGTACATTCTCGGGGTGGCCTCAGCCGTGGCGGTCGCGATTTCCCTGGTCCTCGGGGCAGGGGTGTCCCGCAACGCCATCCGGCTCGTGGCAGCAACGCGACGCCTTGGCAGCGGAGAAGCACTCGATGGCTCGTTCCTGCCGCAATCCGCATCGCGGCGGGCCGGACCGGCGATGAACTCCGAGCTTGCCCAGCTCGCCCAGGAACTCGAAGCGAGCAGCATCAAACTGGAGGAATCCCGGCGACGGGAGGCCGCGGTCGAAACTGCCCGCCGCGAACTGGTCTCCTGGATCTCGCACGACCTCCGGACGCCCTTGGCCAGCATGCGGGCCATGGCCGAAGCGCTGGAAGACGGCATGGCCTCCGACGTCCCCGCGTATTATCGCAAGATCATCGCCCAGACGGACCAGATGGCGGTCATGGTCAACGACCTCCTGGAATTGTCCAAAATCCAGGCCGGAACGCTCCGGCTGAGCGCAGAATCCCTGGACCTCTACGACCTCGTGAGCGACGCCATCGCGGATCTCGCGCCGCTCGCCGCGCAGCGCGGCATCCGGCTTGACGGCGGCGGCGACCGCGAGTGCATGGCCGTCGCGGACGGCCCGAGCCTCGGGAGGGCCGTCCGGAACGTGCTGCTCAATGCGATTATCTACAGCCGGCCCGACGGCGGGGTCGTGGTTCGCGTCGGACGCGACGGAAGCGACGCCGTCGTCGACGTCGTGGACAGCTGCGGCGGCATCGACGCGGAGGATCTCGCCCATGTCTTCGAGACGGGCTGGCAAAAGGACCGTTCCCGGGGAGCGGGAAGCCCGGTGGAAGGGGGTCCGCCGCGATACAGCGGGGCCGGAGTGGGACTCAGCATGGTGGCGGGCATCGTGAAGGCGCATGGCGGCACTGTCACGGTGGCGAATACGGGGGAGGGCTGCCGTTTCACGCTCCGCCTTCCCTCGGGTGCACAGGCAACCCAGTCACGCAACCAGGCATTTCCGATCCAGAGAATTCCCGCGGACACCGTTCCGGCAGAGAGCACCAAACAGGCAGGCACATCATGAGCAGGACCGCTTCGAAGAGAGCCACTACCAGGACGGCTGCCCGTTGGGCGGCGGCGTGCGGAGTGGTGGCCATCGGACTCGGGGTGGCGGCCGGCGAGTTGCTGGCCGGGTTCCTGAGCCCGACCGTCTCGCCCGTCACCGCACTGGGTGGTGTGGTGATCGACGCCGTGCCGGGGTGGGCCAAGGAACTGGCCGTCAACCTTTTCGGCACCGCCGACAAACTTGCCTTGATCGTCAGCATCGCCCTGGTGACCTTGGTCCTCGCCGCGGTCGCGGGCCTCCTGGAGTATCGGCGAAAGGGAGCGGGGCTGGCGCTCGCCTTGCTCGCCGGAGCGGCAGGGCTGGCTGCCGTGCTGACCCGTGCCCAAGCTGCGCCCACAGCGGCCATCGCCCCCGTCGTGGCCACCATCATCACCATGCTTTTCCTCCGGCTCCTGATCCAGCGGCTCGAAACCTGGCGTCCCGTGCCCGAGGCGGCCGACATGCCACTGGCCCGCCGAAGCTTCATGCAGTTGCTGGGTGGAAGCGCGATCGCGGCCATCGCCGTAGGGATCGTGACGACGGTGGTGCGCAGGGCGGGAACAGTGGCATCCGATTTCCGCCGCGGAGTGGCACTTCCCGCCCCGGTGGCACCTCCGCAAAAGGTTCCCGACGGCGCTGCACTCACCTTGGCGGGTCTGCAGCCGCTCGTCACGCCGAACCCTGACTTCTACCGGATCGACACGGCACTGATCCCGCCGGCCGTGAATCCGCCGGACTGGACCCTCAAGGTGAGCGGCTTGGTGGAACGCGAAGTCCAGTTGGATTTCGCCACGCTGCTGACCAAGCCGATGATCGAGCGTTACGTGACCATCGCCTGCGTGTCCAACGACGTCGGCGGAGACCTGATCGGCAACGCCCTCTGGCTGGGCTGGCCGGTCCGCGAACTCCTCGCCATGGCCGGGCCCAAGCCCGGCGCGGACATGGTGCTGTCCCGCAGCACTGACGGCTGGACAGCCGGAACCCCCCTCGAAGCGCTCACCGACAATCGCGACGCGATCCTCGCCGTCGGAATGAACGGCGAACCGTTGCCGCTGGAGCACGGCTTTCCCGTCCGGATGGTCGTCCCGGGCCTCTATGGATATGTTTCGGCCACCAAATGGCTGACGGAACTGAAGGTCACCCGTTTCGCTGACGACCAGGGCTACTGGGTTCCGCGTGGTTGGAGTGACCACGGACCCATCAAGACGCAGTCCCGCATCGACGTGCCGCGTGACGGCCGCTCGGTCAAGGCCGGAACGGTCCAGTTCGGTGGTGTCGCCTGGGCTCAACACCGCGGCGTTTCCCGGGTGGAGTTGCGCGTCGACCGCGGCAGTTGGCACGAAGCCAAGCTCGCGCCGGGGATCTCCTCGGACACGTGGTACCAATGGCAGCTGGGCCTTGAGTTGGGCTCCGGGAACCATGAAATCCAGGTCCGTGCCACCGATGCCACGGGGACCCCGCAGCCCGAAGCACAAACTCCTGTAGCACCGGACGGCGCCACGGGGTTCCACACCATCCACGTCTCCGCCAACTGACATTAGGCTGTGTAGGTCTGAGCGAAACAACCCGGGAGGAACCCTCGTGGCAAGATCCGTCGCAGCCCACCGCCAAGCCGTCCAGGAGCTGCTGTCCGGCCTTGCACGCAAAGGGGGCACCGAAGAGCTGCCGTTGATGGGGGCGCTCGGCCGGGTACTCGCCGCCGACGTCCTGGCCCCGCTGAGCCTGCCGCCCTTCGCGAATTCCCAGATGGACGGTTTTGCCGTCCGCGCGGCGGACCTGGCCCCCCACGCAGGGAGCGACGCCGGTGCGGAGCTGACGGTAGTGGACCCCGTCCCGGCCGGCGCGGCGCCGGTCCGGTTGATGTCCGGCACAGCGGCCCCGATCATGACCGGCGCCATGATGCCCGAGGGTGCCGACGCCGTCGTGCCGATCGAACAGGCAGTGCCTGATGTCTTTCCCGCCCCGGGTGTGGCAGCAACCGTCCGTCTTCCCACCACCGAGCCGGGCAAGTTCGTCCGCGATGCCGGGAGCGACATCACCGCCGGAACCGTTGCCTTGCGCGCTGGAACGTCGCTCGGTCCCGGGCAATTGGGGCTGCTCGCCGCCTTGGGGATGACCGCCGTCGAGGTCCGGACGCCCGTGCGCGTGCTTCTGGTGACCACCGGCGATGAGGTCGTGGAGCCCGGAACTGTCCTGCCGCAAGGCAAGATCTACGATTCCAACGGAACCCTGCTCGAAGCCGCCATGCTGCAGTCCGGCCTCCACGTCACGCGGACGGGAATCAGTGGCGATGATCCGGCCGGGCTGCTGGCGCTCCTCCGCGGCCAGAGCGGAACGATCGATCTCATCGTCAGCACCGGCGGTGTCAGCAAGGGTGCCTACGAAGTGGTCCGGCAGGCCATGATGGGCCAGCCGGTTGAATTCGTGTCGGTGGCCATGCAACCCGGCGGCCCCCAGGGGATCGGAACGTTCGACGGCTTGCCCTTCCTGGGATTCCCGGGCAATCCGGTGAGCTGCCTCGTGTCCTTCGAAATGTTCCTTCGCCCGGCGCTCGCTGCCGTCGTGGGAAGCCCGGCACTGCGGCCGAGCCTGCAGGCGCGCCTCGCGGAGTCTCTGACCTCGCCCGCCGGCAAGCACCAGGTCCGCCGGGGCACGCTTCTTCCCGGCGGAACGGTCAGGCTTGAGGGAGGCGCCGGTTCCCATCTCATCCATGCGCTCGCCAACTCGAACGCGCTGGTCCAGGTGCCTGCAGCCGTCACGGAACTCGACGCCGGGGCGGAAGTGGAAGTATGGATGTTGTGAATGACACTCCAGACCCCGCAGGCGTCGGCGGCGCCCTCACGCACTTGCGCCAGGACGGTACAGCCCAAATGGTCGATGTTTCCGAGAAGGCCGTGACCACTCGGGAGGCGACCGCCACCGCTACTGTCCACAGCACGTCCGAGGTGCTCACCCTGCTCGGCGCCGGTGAGCTTCCGAAAGGCGACGCCCTGGCAGTGGCGCGCGTTGCCGGCATCATGGCCGCCAAGAAGACGCCCGAACTCATCCCGCTGTGCCACCCGCTGCCGATTTCGAAGGTCACGGTGGACTTCGAACTCGGCCCGGACACGGTAGTTGTCCTGGCAACGGTGAAGACCAAGGGCGTCACGGGCGTGGAGATGGAAGCTTTGACTGCCGCCTCGATGGCTGCCTTGAGCGTCTACGACATGATCAAGGCAGTGGATAAGCACGCCGTCATCAGCGGCATCCAGGTGTTGGCCAAGAGCGGCGGAAAGAGCGGCGACTGGGCCCTTCCCGCCTCGTCTGATGTGCCCGGCTCCGATGCGCCCGGCGAAGGAGAACGCGCATGAACGCCTGCGAACCCGGCCGAGGCCCGCGGAAGGCCGGCGTCGTCATCGCGTCCAACCGCGCCGCGGCCGGAATCTACGAGGACAAGAGCGGCCCGGTGATCCTGGACTGGCTGGTCGAACACGGCTACGAGACCTTCCCCGTCATGGTGGTCCCGGATGGCGAGCCCGTCGGTGCCGCCATCCGTGCGCTGCTGACCCAGGAACCCGCCGTCGTCATTACCAGCGGCGGCACCGGGCTGAGCCCCGATGACCGCACTCCCGAAGTCACCCTGCCTTTGCTGGATCGCGAAATACCAGGGCTCATGGAAGGCATCCGCCGCGCCGGAGCGGCCAAGACCCCCATGGCGATGCTGAGCCGGGGCCACGCCGGTACGGCCGGCAAGACGTTCATTGTGAACCTGCCGGGTTCGCCGAAGGGCGTGATGGACGGCCTTGCCGTCCTTGATCCCGTCATCGCACACCTATGCGATCAATTGGAGGGAAGCCATGAGCACTGAAACCGACTTCGAAGTCGTCAGCGCGGTCCTTAGCGCGGAGCCGATTTCCGTGGACCAGGCCATAGCGGCCGTGGAATCGGACACCGCGGGAGCCGTGGTGAGCTTCAGCGGTGTGGTCCGGAACCACGACGGCGGCAAGCCTGTCGACAGGCTCAGCTACAGCGCCCACCCCACGGCGCACCAGGTCATGGCCGACGTCGTTGCGACGCTCGTGGCGGAGCACTCGGGGGAGGCCGCGCAGCCTGTCCGTATCTGGGCCGCCCACAGGATCGGCATGCTTGAGGTTGGCGACCCTGCGCTCGTGTGCGCCGTTGCCGCCGCACACCGCGGGCAAGCCTTCGCGGTGTGCTCGGAGCTTGTGGACAGGATCAAAGCCCAGGTGCCCATCTGGAAGGAACAGTTCTTCAGCGACGGCACGGTCGAGTGGGTCGGGGCAGGGGAGTAGGGTCCCTTCCCCTCGAAATCGCCGGAACGGTGCCGGTTCGCCGGAGCGTTCGGGCGAACCGGCACCGTTCCGGCGACCCCACGTTGGGGCAGTAGGGTTAAGGGCATGACCGAACAACTTGCTGTCGCCGTGCTGGGCGCCCAGGGGCGCATGGGTATCGAAGCCGTCAAAGCGGTGGACGCAGCCTCCGATATGAAGCTCGTTGCGGCGCTCGGCCGCGGCGATTCCCTTGATACCCTGCTCGACGCCGGCGCCAAGTATGTCGTCGACCTGACCGTTCCGGACAGCACCGAAGCGAACGTCCGTTTCGCCGTCGAACACGGGATGCATGCTGTGGTCGGGACTACCGGCTGGGACGCTGCGCGGCTTGACGCGTTGCGCGGCTTGCTTGCGGCGTACCCGGAGTCGGGCGTCCTCATTGCCCCCAACTTCGCCCTCGGTTCCGTCCTCGCCTCGGCCTTCGCGGCCAAGGCCTCCAAGTATTTCGAATCGGTGGAAATCATCGAACTACACCACCCGAACAAGGTGGACGCGCCGTCGGGCACGGCCGTCCGCACGGCCCAGCTCATTGCCGCCGCCCGCGAAGAAGCCGGCGTCCCGGCAAGCCCGGATGCCACGAACAGCGGCCTTGACGGTGCCCGCGGTTGTGACGTGGACGGTGTCCGCGTCCACAGCGTCCGCCTGCGCGGACTCGTGGCACATCAGGAAGTGCTCCTCGGCGGCCCGGGAGAGCAACTGACCATCCGCCACGATTCCTTCGACCGGGCATCCTTCATGCCTGGAGTGTTGCTGGGACTGCGCAATGTGGCGTCCCACCCCGGGCTGACAGTCGGCCTGGACGGCTATCTGGATCTGGGGCTGTAGGCGCGTGGGCCCGTTCTGGAGCGCATTCAAGGAGAACCGCACCAAGATCTGGGTGGGTGCCGTCACCCTCTTGTTGGTTCTCTACCTCGTGGTCACCTTCGAACGCTCGATCCTGCTGCTCAGTGACGCGAACCTGGTCGCCAAGGGAATCGGCGCTGCCTACCTGGTACTTCCCGTCATCGGAGCGTGGGCCTTGATCCGCGAGCTTGTGTTCGGTGCCCGCACGGAGAAGATGGCAAAGGTGCTCGAAGCCGAGGGCGGGCTGCCCGTGGACAACTTGCCGCGCACACCGGGAGGCCGCATCGTGCGCGCCGCCGCGGACGCCGAGTTTGAGAAGTACCGCGTGGAGGCCGAGGCCGCCCCCGAAGACTGGCGTTCCTGGTTCCGGCTCAGCTGCGCGTACGACGCCGCCGGCGACCGCAAGCGCGCGAGGGAATCCATGCGCGACGCCGTGCGCCTCTTCCGCGCTGAGCCCACCGCAGCGGGGCGGTAGCGGCTGCCGCCTCGAAGGAAGCACCTTGTATTCGAATATATGTTCGAATGCCATGGCTGCATGAACGATCCTTCGAAGCGGCCGAACGGCTATCCCCAAGGCCTGGACGGGCCCATGAAGGCGATGAGCCCGGGCGTCGTCGATTTCCTCTTCCGGCAGCTAGTGGCGGGCGAGCCTCCCGAAGATATGCAGTGGCGGCACGAGGGAACCGTTCTGGCCGAACAGCAGCCGGGCGCCGAACTCGCCAGGCGGCTCGCGGAGACTGACCTTGAATGGTTGACCCCCGTTGAATTGTTCGACTATGTGCGGGCGGCCCAGCGACTCGGGGCGTGGGCGGACCGCTTGCGGGAGTCTGCGGTTTCCCGGTATTGCTCGCCGGAGACGCCAGCGGAGCCCGGACGCCATAGCGACGCTTCAGCCTGAGGCCTTGCTCCCATTTCGCCGAATTTGACGACAATCACGCGGGCCCCATTCTCCTAACCCGCAGCTGACAGGGTAACGTTTTTCATATGTCTGACTCTCGTGCGAACGTTCCTGCTCTCGGTACCCTTCTGACCGCCATGGTCACCCCGTTCACCAAAGACGGCGAAGTCGACTACAAGCAGGCAGCGGAACTGGCAGTCAAACTTGTTGACGACGGCTGCGATGGCTTGGTAGTCACCGGAACAACCGGCGAGACGTCCACCCTCACCGATGAGGAAAACCTCGGCATGTTCCGCGCCGTAAAGGAAGCCGTGGGCGATCGCGCGGCAATCATCGCTGGCACCGGGACGAATGACACCGCCCACTCGGTGCACCTCTCCCAGGAAGCCGCGAAGCTCGGCGTCGACGGACTCCTGATCGTCACCCCGTACTACAACAAGCCGAGCCAGGCCGGCGTCCGGGCCCACTTCGAGGCCATTGCGTCCGCCACCGATCTCCCTGTCATGCTCTATGACATTCCCGGACGCTCCTCCATCCAGATCGCGCCGGAGACCATGATCGGCCTGGCCGGCCACCCCAACATCGTTGCAGTCAAGGACGCCAAAGCCGACTTCGCCGCGGCCACCAGGGTCATGGCCGAAACCGACCTCCTTTTCTACTCGGGGGACGACGGCCTGACCCTCCAGTGGATGGCCATGGGTGCGGTGGGCCTGATTGGCGTCACCACCCACGTCGTCACCCGCCGTTTCCGTGAGCTGATCGACGCCATCAACGCGAACGACCTTGGCACGGCACGCAAGATCAACTTCGATCTCGAGCCCGTGATCCGTGCAACCATGACCCGGGTCCAAGGCGCCGTCGCCGCCAAACAAATTCTTAAATGGCAGGGAGTCCTGCCCAACTCGGTTGTCCGTTTGCCCCTCGTGGAGCCGGACGCCGCCGAGATCGCAATCATCCGCGAGGACTTGGCGGAAGCTGGAATGGACTTCACTGTCTAGAAGGATTCCGCCGGAAAGTAGCGCATTATGACCCAAACCGCCCTTCCCGGACTTGTCACCCCGCCCAAACTTCCGCAGGGAACACTCCGGATTGTGCCCCTCGGCGGGCTGGGGGAGATCGGCCGCAACATGGCCGTTTTCGAAATCAACGGCAAGCTGCTTGTGGTTGACTGCGGCGTGCTCTTCCCTGAAGAGACCCAGCCGGGCGTCGACCTGATCCTGCCCGATTTCTCGTACATCGAGGACAGGCTGGACGACGTCGTTGCGATCGTCCTGACGCACGGCCACGAAGACCACATCGGCGCTGTGCCGTACCTGCTGCGCCTGCGTCCGGACCTGCCTTTGGTCGGTTCCCAGCTGACGCTTGCCCTCGTTGAGGCCAAGCTCCAGGAACACCGGATCAAGCCATACACGCTCACGGTCACCGAAGGACAAGTGGAGCAGTTCGGCCCCTTCGAATGCGAATTCGTTGCCGTCAACCACTCCATTCCGGACGCCTTGGCCGTCTTCATCCGCACCGTCGGCGGCAACGTGCTGCACACGGGCGACTTCAAGATGGACCAGTTGCCCCTCGACGGCCGCATCACGGACCTGCGCCACTTCGCCCGCCTGGGCGAAGAAGGGGTGGACCTGTTCATGGCCGACTCCACCAACGCGGATGTCCCCGGCTTCACCACGGCGGAGAAGGAAATCGGTCCCACCCTGGACCGCTTGTTCGGCCAGGCCAAGAAGCGGATCATCGTTGCGTCCTTCTCCTCGCACGTGCACCGGGTCCAGCAGGTGCTCGACGCCGCAGCCAAGCATGGCCGCAATGTCGCCTTCGTGGGCCGTTCCATGGTGCGCAACATGGCTATTGCCGCGAAACTGGGCTACCTTGACGTCCCGCCGGGAATCCTCGTCGACATCAAGAACATCGACAACCTTCCGGACCACCGCGTGGTCCTGATGTCCACGGGATCCCAGGGCGAACCGATGGCGGCCCTGTCGCGGATGGCCAACGGAGACCACCGCGTGGTGGTCGGCCAGGGCGATACCGTCATCCTGGCCTCGAGCCTCATCCCGGGCAACGAGAACGCGGTCTACCGGATCATCAACGGGCTGCTCAAGCTCGGCGCCGACGTCGTCCACAAGGGCAACGCCAAAGTGCACGTCTCCGGCCACGCCGCCGCCGGCGAACTGCTCTACTGCTACAACATCCTCAAGCCCCTGAACGCCATGCCCGTGCACGGCGAAACCCGGCACCTCATCGCCAACGGCAACCTGGCGGAAGAATCCGGCGTGCCCTCGGACCGCGTGATCCTCAGCGACAACGGCACGGTCATTGACGTCAGGGACCATAAAGCCAATGTGGTGGGCCAGGTGGAAGTGGGCTTCGTCTATGTGGACGGCTCCAGCGTGGGTGAAATCACCGACGCCGACCTCAAGGACCGCAGGATCCTCGGCGACGAGGGCTTCATCTCCGTCATCACCGTGATCAACCGGACTACCGGCAAGATTGTCTCGGGCCCGGAAATCCACGCCCGCGGCGTGGCCGAGGACGACTCCGTCTTTGACGAGATCATCCCCAAGATCAACGCGGCCCTGGAAGACGCCGTGCTCCACCACTCGGACCACACCAACCACCAGCTCCAGCAAGTGGTGCGTCGCGTGATCGGCACGTGGGTCAACCGCAAGCTTCGCCGGCGCCCCATGATCATCCCGTTGGTCTTGGAAGCTTAATCCCGGAGGCATGACTTCCGCAGGCATGGCCAGTCTGACGCCCCGGTGTCAGGCTCCGAACGGCCCGGTTCAAGCGAACCGGGCCGTTCGTGTTTCCGGACCGGCTCGCCGTAAGACAGGGTCCGCAGACTGTTCAACAGGGGCAACATGGTCCCTCCGCGCCCCTGAAATCCGCGGGTTTCCGGACGGGTTGGGGTAGCGTGGCCGGTATGGCGACTCGTACTACCTCCGCGCCTAGAGGCAGCTCCAATGGCAAATCCGGCGGCTCGGGCAGCGGCCGGACCCCGGCCAAGACCGGCAGGAGCGGCACGGGCACGGCCCGCGGCAAGCAGGCCGCCGTCGTCGAACCCCAACAGCCGTGGATCCTGCGCGCGCTTGCCGGTGTCTGGCTGGGAGTCGGGCACGTGGTGGGTGCGGGCATCCGCCGGATCGGCCACGACGTCAGTGACCTTGATCCCCTGGACCGCCGGGACGGCGCCGCGCTTTTCAACCTGGCGCTCGGTGTCTTCATAGCAACCTTCGCCTGGTGGGGCTTCAAAGGCTGGTTCCCGGATGTTGTCTTCAGCATCGTGAATGGAACCTTCGGTTGGGTTTCCCTGCTTCTTCCGCTCATGCTTTTCGTCTGCGCTGTCCGGCTCTTCCGGCAGCCGTGGGACAGCCGTGGCAACAACCGCGTGGGCATCGGCTTCCTGATCATGACGTTCGCCGGCACCGGCTTGGCCCACATTATCGGGGGCCAGCCGACTGTCGCCGATGGCTTCGAGGGCCTCCGGCGCGCAGGCGGGATGCTCGGTTTCCTCGCGGCGTCGCCTCTTGCCGCCATCCACCCCGTGGTCCCCGTCATGGTCTACGGTGCCTTGGCATTCGTGTCCCTCCTGATTCTCACGGCCACGCCCTTCGGCGCCATTCCCCGGCGTATCCGTGGCGCCTACGAGCACCTCATGGGCGTCGACCTGGTGGATGCCGACGCGCGACGCGGCGATTCCCATGACCGCAGCTACCTCTACGAAAACGAGGTGGCTGCTGAACCGAAGAAGAAGCGCCGCAAGCGCTTCTTCGGCAAGGACCACGACGACGACCCCACGCTTGAGGGCTATGTCGGCGACGAGGCCTTCGAGCACGCAATCGTCGACGACGATGCCCCTCCCGCAAAGGGCGGGCCGGCCGTGCCGCCAGGGGTACGCCGACCGACCCAGGCCGAAATCGCCGTCGAGAAGATCAAGGCCGCGCAGGGACTCGGAAGCCCGAAGGCGGCTGTGGACAACGCCACCGAAGCGATCCCCCTGGTCGCGCCGGCTGCCGCCGTCCCCCCTGTCATCGTGCCTTCGACACCGGTCGGGCCGCCCCCGCCCCCGACGCCGATCCCGCAGCGCACCGAGCAACTTTCGCTCGCCGGTGACGTCACCTACACGCTGCCGTCCTCGGACAACCTGACCCCGGGTTCCATTCCGAAGGAGCGCACGGAGGCGAACGACGCCGTCGTGGCCGCCCTCACGGACACCCTGCAACAGTTCAACGTGGACGCTACCGTCACCGGCTTCAGCCGAGGCCCGACCGTGACCCGTTACGAGATCGAACTTGCTTCCGGCACCAAAGTGGAGCGCGTCACGGCGTTGTCCAAGAACATCTCCTACGCCGTGGCGTCGAGCGACGTACGTATCCTTAGCCCCATCCCCGGCAAGTCGGCCATCGGCATTGAGATCCCCAACACGGACCGCGAGACCGTGTCCCTCGGCGATGTCCTGCGCAGCCAGAACGCGCGCCGGACCGATCACCCCATGGTGATGGGCGTCGGCAAGGACGTCGAGGGCGGCTACGTCGTCGCGAACCTCGCCAAGATGCCGCACTTGCTCGTGGCCGGTGCTACGGGTGCCGGTAAGTCGTCGTTCGTGAACTCGATGATCACGTCGATCCTGATGCGCGCGACGCCCGATGAGGTCCGCATGGTCATGGTGGACCCCAAGCGCGTCGAACTGACCGCTTACGAGGGTGTTCCGCACCTCATCACGCCCATCATCACCAACCCCAAGAAGGCGGCCGAGGCGCTTCAGTGGGTGGTGCGTGAAATGGACGCCCGCTACGACGACCTCGCCAACTATGGCTTCAAGCACATCGACGACTTCAACAAGGCCGTCCGGGCCGGCAAGGTTGTTCCGCCGGTTGACTCCAAGCGCGTCATCAAGCCCTACCCTTATTTGCTGGTGATCGTGGACGAGCTCGCCGACCTCATGATGGTGGCTCCGCGCGATGTCGAAGACTCGATTGTCCGGATCACCCAGCTCGCCCGTGCTGCCGGCATCCACCTGGTCCTGGCCACCCAGCGTCCCTCCGTCGACGTCGTCACCGGCCTGATCAAGGCGAACGTACCCTCGCGCATGGCGTTCGCCACATCCTCTGTCACCGACTCCCGCGTGGTCCTGGACCAACCGGGCGCGGAAAAACTCATTGGCCAGGGTGACGCGCTCTTCCTGCCGATGGGCGCCTCCAAGGCGATGCGCGTGCAGGGCGCCTGGGTCACCGAGTCTGAAATCCACCGCGTGGTGGAGCACGTCAAGGGCCAGCTCAAGGCCGTCTACCGTGACGACGTGGCGCCCGAGGCGCAGAAGAAGCAGATCGACGACGACATCGGAGACGATCTCGAGGTCCTGCTTCAGGCGACCGAACTCGTGGTCACCACCCAGTTCGGCTCCACATCGATGCTGCAGCGCAAGCTTCGCGTCGGCTTCGCCAAGGCCGGCCGCCTCATGGACCTGCTGGAGTCGCGCGGCGTCGTGGGTCCGTCCGAAGGCTCCAAGGCCCGCGATGTCCTGGTCAAGCCCGACGACCTCGCCCCCGTACTGGCGGCAATGAAGGGCCAGGAGGCTCCGGCCGCGCCCGACGCGCACACAGCGGCCCTGAGCGAGAACGCGAACGCGAACATCGCCGTCGGAGGCTATGCGGAGGACCTCGTGGCCGCCGATCTCGAACGCCGCAAGCAGGTCACGGAATACCACGACGGAGCAGATGGGAGCGATGACGAGGACGAGGGCGGCGAAGACGCCTGGTCATTGACCGGACGGTAGCCTAGAGGGGTGACTACATCCGACGGCAGCAAAGCCGGTTCCAGCAGCTCCGATATCTGGAACCTGCCCAACATCCTGACGATGCTTCGAATTGTCCTGGTCCCGTTCTTCGTGTGGTTCCTTCTCGAGGACAACAGCCAGCACGGCATCTGGCGCTGGGCCGCCGTCGTGGCCTTCGCCGTGGCCATCTATACAGACAAGCTCGACGGCGACATCGCCCGGAGCCGCAACCTCGTCACCAATTTCGGCAAGATCGCGGACCCCATTGCCGACAAGTTGCTGATCGGGTCGGCACTCGTTCTCCTGTCGGCGCTGGGGGAGCTGCCGTGGTGGATCACCATCCTGATCCTCGTGCGCGAATGGGGCATCACCGCCTTGCGCTTCTTTGTCATCCGCTACGGGGTGATGCCGGCGTCGCGTGGCGGCAAGCTCAAGACCGCCGTCCAGACTGTCGCGATCTTCCTCTACATCCTGCCGCTGAATTCTTTCGCGCCGTGGCTCGTCAGCGTGGCCTTCTGGGTCATGATCGTCGCTCTCGTGATCACAGTGTGGACCGGCGTCGAATACGTGATTGAGGCCGCAAAGCTTCGCTCGGCCGGAAAGCGCGCATGAGCCCTACCGCTGATGAGGTGGCCGCTTCCGCCGTCGCCCTCGCCATCGAGCGGGGCGTCACAGTGGCTACCGCGGAATCCCTGACAGCCGGGATGGTTGCGGCCACCCTCGCTGATACTCCCGGGGCGTCAGGCATGCTCCAGGGCGGGGTCGTCGCCTACCAGAATGCGGTCAAGGCCGGAATCCTGGGGGTGTCCGAGGAGCTGCTTTCCGCGGTCGGATCCGTCGACGCCGAGGTGGCTGCGGCTATGGCCGACGGCGCCCGACGCGCGTGCGAGGCCGACGTCGGGGTCTCCACCACGGGGGTTGCGGGGCCATTGCCGCACGACGGGAAGCCGGTTGGCACGGTCTACATTGGCGTCGCCACGTCGGGCGGAGCGGCGGCGCATGCCTACTCCTTTCGGGGAGATCGGCCAAGTATCCGTGCGCAGGCAACGAGGGCCGCACTGGAGCGCTTGTTAGAGTGCCTTGTCCATGCCGACCTACCGCACGTAAAGTAGCCGGGAACAAAAACAGCGGCCCAATAGTTGTTACATTGTGTCGCCCCGGAATGGCCGGGGCGCCTAGGATGTAGAAAACAACCGGTGCACCTGCAAGGTGAACCGGACTCACGAGGGAGCAAGGCGATACAGATGGTTAAGCAGCCCGTATCCGTAAACGGCGTTGTCCGCTGGAAGGATGTGGGCTTGGCCGAGAAGGCACCGAGCGAACAGAAGGAGCGCAAAATGGTTGTACTGCGTCACGAAATCGGTGATGTCCTGCGCGATGTCCGCCAGCGCCAGGGCCGTACGCTCCGCGAAGTTTCGCACAGCGCCCGCGTTTCCCTTGGCTACCTGAGCGAAGTTGAGCGCGGCCAGAAGGAAGCATCCTCAGAGCTGCTGTCCTCGATCTGCTCGGCGTTGGACGTTCCGTTGTCCGGCATGCTCCGCGAGGTCAGTGACCGGGTCGCCGTCGCCGAAGGCGTCGCTGTTCCGGACACCGTCCCGCAGGAATTCGCGCAGCGCTACGGGCGCGATCTCGACCGCGAGCTCAGCGCCGAACTGAACGACGATTTCACCCAGGGCATGCTCTCCGGAGCCCGCTAAACGGACTTGGTTCCGGTACCCGGTTGCCGGAGGGTGATCCGGCAGGTCGCTGCGGGATCCATTGCGCCGAAACAACGGCACATACTTGAAGCAAAGAAGGAGGGCCTCCATCTGGAGGCCCTCCTTCTTGGGTCTTTTGTGGCTTGGCGCGGTCAGTCCTTGCCGATTCCTTCGCCGTAGGCGGCGTTGAGCCGTTCAATGTAGTTAGCCAGCGTCTGGATTTCTTCCAGCGGCCACTCGCCCAGGCGTTCCCGGAATACCTGCCGGCGCGCGTCCTGGACCTGGTGCATCTTTTCTTCGCCCTTGGGGGTGAGCCGGATCGATTGTGCGCGGCCATCCTGGGGGTCGGCTTCCTTGTAGACCATGCCGATGCTCTCGAGGAACGCGATCTGCCGGCTCACCGAGGGCTTCCCGACGCCGATGCACGAGGCGAGCTCCGTCAGGCGGATCGGACCCTCCTTGCGGATGATCGACAGCAGTCCGTAAGCGGCTGGTTCCATGTCGGGATGGACCTGGCGGGATAACTGGTGGGACAGCGATCGGGCGCGTCGCCAGAACATGCTCAGCTGGTGTTCCACCTGCTGGAGGGCGGCGTCGACATTGTCGCCTGCCTCCACCATCTCTGGCGCGTCGTCGGGAGTGTTGCTCATGACAACCATTCTAGAGTCCGCTCCCGTGAGAGACTCTATTGGTGCGGATCAGTGACTTCTGGCGGCTGATGGACGATGAATTCGGGGCTGGCTACTCCCGGGTCCTCAGCAGCTCCCTTGTATTGGCCGGCGTCGGCGGCCGTACGGCAGACGACGCCTTGGCAGCGGGCTACAGCCCCCGCGACGTCTGGCTTGCCCTGTGCGACGTCCAGGACGTTCCTCCGGAGCGACGGCTCGGCCGGGACATCAAGCCCGCGGACAAAGGGTCCGGAACGTTCTGACTTACGGTTTCCGTGGGACACGCCCGCAAATTTGTTCGAATATCTGTTCGGATGAGGCTATGCTCCTTTCAGAGGAAAATTGACCCTAGCGGACCATTTTTCGCATCATTCGGATCCTGTGGTTTTCCACATAGACGAAGTCGCACACAAAATTGTCAGCGGCTCGTACTAGCGTCGAGTGAGATAGGAAAGCGGCCATTCAGGCCAGTCCACAGCGAGAAAGCATCAGAGGTGTGAACCATGGCGGCAAACCAGGATCGTGAGAAGGCGCTCGAGGCAGCGCTTGCCCAGATCGACAAGCAATTCGGCAAGGGCTCCATCATGCGCTTGGGTGACGACATCCGCGCGCCGATCGAAGTCATTCCCACCGGTTCCATCGCGCTGGACGTCGCCCTCGGGATCGGCGGCCTGCCGCGCGGCCGTATCGTCGAGATCTACGGTCCGGAATCCTCCGGTAAGACCACCGTCGCGCTTCACGCTGTAGCCAACGCCCAGCGCCAGGGCGGCATCGCTGCCTTCATCGACGCCGAGCACGCCCTCGACCCCGAGTACGCCGCGAAACTGGGCGTCGACACCGACGCACTGCTGGTTTCGCAGCCTGATACCGGCGAGCAGGCATTGGAAATCATGGACATGCTGATCGGCTCCGGCTCCTTGGATATCGTCGTGATTGACTCGGTCGCCGCCTTGGTTCCGCGCGCTGAAATCGAAGGCGAAATGGGCGACTCCCACGTCGGCCTCCAGGCCCGTCTCATGAGCCAGGCCCTGCGTAAGATCACCGGCCGGTTGAGCCAGACCAAGACGACCGCTATCTTCATCAACCAGCTCCGTGAGAAGATCGGCGTCTTCTTCGGTTCCCCGGAAACCACAACCGGTGGTAAGGCCCTGAAGTTCTATGCCTCCATCCGCATCGACGTCCGCCGCATCCAGACGCTGAAGGAAGGCGCGGATTCGGTAGGTAACCGCACCAAGGCCAAGATCGTCAAGAACAAGATGGCTCCGCCCTTCAAGATCGCGGAGTTCGACATCATCTACGGCCAGGGCATTTCCCGCGAGGGCGGCATCATCGATATGGGCGTCGAGCACGGCATCATCAAGAAGTCCGGTTCATGGTTCACTTACGACGGTGACCAGCTCGGGCAGGGCATGGAGAACTCCCGTCGCTTCCTGCGGGACAACCCGGAGCTGGCCGCGGACCTGGAGCGGCTCATCAAGGAAAAGCTTGGTGTCGGAGTAGTCAAGCCTGCCGAAGCCGAGAAGTCTCCGAAGTTGAAGGCCGTTGACGGCTAAGCGCCAGGGCCCCTCCCGGTCCTGGGGTCCGTCTGCGGATTCGTCCGTGGCAGCAGACCCTGAAGCCAACCCGGAGTCCGTTGCCCGGGCCATTGTGCTCCGTCAACTGACCAATTCCCCCAAGAGCAGGCTTCAGCTTGCGCGCAAGCTGGCTGAGCGGAATGTGCCGGACGATGTGGCCGAAGCTGTGTTGGACCGCTTCGAGGAAGTCCGGCTCATTGACGACGCCGATTTCGCCGAGATGTGGGTCCGCAGCCGTGCGCAGTCGAGGAAACTCGCCCGGGGTGCCTTGAGACGCGAACTGGCGGACAAAGGCATCGACGTTGAAACGGCCGAGAAGGCCCTCGCGCAGGTGAGCGATGATGACGAGCGGACCGCGGCCAGGGACCTGGTCGCGCGACGTCTGAGGGCCGGGACGGACCTTTCCGACAGGACCGAGCGCGACAAGCAAACCCGGCGGCTCGCGTCGATGCTTGCCCGCAAGGGCTACCAACCGTCGGCGGCGTTCCGGATTGTCGGGGAGGTCCTGGACGAAGCCTTGGCAGGGGAGCCGTCGTCCCACAGTGCCGTGGCGCACGGTGGGCCTGACCTGGACGACATCGGCTAGGCGGCGTCGCCCGGGAAACTGAGAGCTGCCTGTGAGTATTGTCCCGGGCGGCGGGGTTGGGTGGCTTCCCGGCGGCCTTCGGCTAAGGTTCTGGACTAGTGTTCCGAGTCGGGAAGCAGGTCAGATCCAATGAATGCGTTGTCCCTGCGGCTTTCGGCAATCATTGTGCCCTTGCTTGTCGCTTCGCTTCTCCAGGCAGGCCCGGCTTCCGCGGACGACGATGCCCCGCCGTCGGGCTATCCGAGCTGGGCGGAAGTACAGCAGGCCCAGGGGAACGAAGCTGCCGCAAGTGCCGAAGTGGACCGCATCAACCAGTTATTGGCCGGCCTTCAACAGAAGTCCGGCGAGCTAGGCGCGGCTGCCATCAAGGCGGGAACTGAGTACGCGAAGGCCCATGACGCGCTGCAGCATCAGCAGGCAGTCACCCAGAAACTGGCTGAAGCGTCCCAACAGGCCAAGGCAAAAGCGGATTCATTGAGGAAGGCCACCTCGTCCCTGGTTGTCAAGGCATATGAGTCAGGCGGTTTCGATCCCGGGCCGTGGTCCCTCGCGAATGCCGCAATCGCACCGGACAACATTCAAAATTTCGCTTTGCTGAACAGGGTCCTCGATCGTACGGCGAAGCTGCACGATGACGCCCTGAGCGCTTCCCAGGCATCCGCCGCAGCAACCGCGCAGGAACAAGCTGCCCGCGATGTCCTGGCGCAATTGGACAGCGAGGCCGCGGCAAAGGCCCAGGCCGCAGAGTCTGCCAGGCGCGCCGCCGAAGACAGCGTTGCCGCCACGGACGGCCAGCGAAAGACCATGGTCGCGCAGCTCGCGTCCTTGACGTCCACTTCTGCTGCGGTTGCGCAGAAATACCAGGAGGGCCAGGTGGCGCTTGCCGCCTATCAGGCTGCCCAGGAAGCCAAGAGGGAGGCCGCGCAGCGCCAAGCGGAAGCCGACGCCGCAGCGGCAGCCAATAAAGCCCGGCAAGCCCAGCAGGCCGCCCAGCCGCCCATCAGCAGCGGCGGAGGCGGCGGCTTCGGAGGCGGGGGAGGCGGTGGCGGAGGAAACGTTGTCAACGACCCCGCAGGTGCACGGCAATACGCGTCCTCCCGGCTCGGCGCCTACGGCTGGGGCGGGGACCAAATGCAGTGTCTGTCCCTGCTGTGGACCCAGGAATCAAGCTGGATGACGGATGCCACCAATCCCAGTAGCGGCGCCTACGGTGTTGCGCAGGCGCTGCCGCCGGACAAGTACTATTCGGCGGGCAGCGATTGGCTCAGCAACTACCGGACCCAGATCGATTGGGGCCTGGGCTATATCCGCGACCGATACGGTTCCCCCTGCAACGCCTGGCAGCATGAGATGGGCTTCAACTGGTACTAGTCCGAGGGGCTACCCTAGATTGGTGAGTTCCCCTTCCGCAGCACCAGCACCAGCCCCCGTTCAGCAGCCCGTTCCGGCCCCCGTCAGCGAGCCCGCACCCGAGCACGGGGTGAAGCGCACCTACCAGGTCCGCACCTTCGGTTGCCAAATGAATGTCCATGACTCCGAGCGCATGGCAGGACTCCTGGAGGATGCAGGATACGTGCCCTTCGACGGCGGCGTCGCCGACGTCGTGGTCTTCAACACCTGCGCCGTCCGTGAGAACGCCGACAACAAGCTTTACGGCAACCTCGGCGAACTCAAGCAGGTCAAGGCCGCACATCCGGGCATGCAGATCGCAGTGGGCGGATGCCTGGCCCAGAAGGACCGCGAAACCATCGTGCGCAAGGCTCCCTGGGTGGACGCCGTGTTCGGTACCCATAATGTGGGCGCGCTCCCGGCTTTGCTGGACAGGGCCCGCCACAACAACGAGGCCCAGTTGGAGATCCTGGAATCGTTGGACGTCTTCCCCTCCACCCTGCCCACCAAACGCGACTCCGTGTACTCGGGCTGGGTTTCCATCTCCGTCGGTTGCAACAACACCTGCACTTTCTGCATCGTGCCGTCGCTCCGCGGGAAGGAGAAGGACCGCCGTCCGGGCGAGATCCTGGCTGAAATCCAGGCGTTGGTGGACGACGGCGCCGTCGAGGTCACCCTGCTCGGCCAGAACGTGAACTCCTACGGCGTGGAATTCGGGGACCGCCTGGCTTTCTCCAAGCTTCTCCGCGCCTGCGGCGACATCGAGGGCCTCGAGCGCGTCCGCTTCACCAGCCCGCACCCGGCCGCCTTCACCGACGACGTCATCGACGCGATGGCCGAGACCCCCAACGTCATGCCGCAGTTGCACATGCCCCTCCAGTCCGGCTCGGACAAGGTGCTCAAGGACATGCGCCGCTCGTACCGCTCCACCAAGTTCCTGGGCATCCTGGACAAGGTCCGTGAGAAGATTCCGCACGCCGCGATCACCACCGACATCATCGTGGGCTTCCCCGGCGAGACGGAAGAGGACTTCCAAGCAACGCTCGACGTCGTCGAGAAGTCACGCTTCGCTTCCGCCTTCACCTTCCAGTACTCCAAGCGCCCGGGCACCCCGGCCGCGGACCTTCCGGAACAGCTTCCCAAAGCCGTTGTCCAGGAACGCTATGAGCGGCTGACGGCACTGCAGGACCGCATCGCGGCCGAGGAGAACGCGAAGCAGCTCGGGCGCCGGGTTGAACTCCTGGTCACGGCCCAGTCCGGACGCAAAGCCGAGGAAACTCACCGCTTGTCCGGCCGCTCCCAGGACCAGAGGCTGGTCCACTTCTCCGTGCCCGAAGGCGCAGAGACCCCACGGCCGGGCGACTTCGTCACCGTAACGATCACCGAGGCTGCTGCCTTCCACCTCGTCTCCGATCCCGCGACGACCGAGGACTACAGCCTGCGGCGCTCCCGTGCCGGCGACGCTTGGGACCGCTCGCAGGCCGACTCCTGCGGCGCTCCGGCACCGGGTGCCGGCGGTGCTACAGGTCAAAAGGGCGTCTCCCTCGGCATGCCGTCGCTCCCCGCGCGGCAGGGCTAGTCCGACATGACAGCAGTGCCGGCCGGATCAGCGGATCCGAATCCGCCCGTCATCGCCGTCGTCGGGCCCACCGGATCCGGTAAGTCCGATCTCGCCGTTCATCTCGCCCTCGCGCTCGACGGCGAGGTCATCAACGCCGATGCCATGCAGTTCTACCGCGGAATGGATATCGGCACGGCCAAGATCAGCGTCGCTGAACGCAGGGGAGTGCCCCACCACTTGCTGGACACGATGGATGTCACCGAGGAAGCCAGCGTCTCCGCTTTCCAGGCCGACTGCCGCGCCGCCATCCGTGATATTCACGGTCGCGGCAAGCGTGCCATCCTGGTGGGCGGCTCCGGCCTTTACGTCCGGGCAGCGTTGGACGTCCTGGAATTTCCCGGCACGGACCCCGGCGTACGGCAGCGGCTGGAGCAGGAGCACGAAACAACCGGTCTTCGGGGCCTCCAGGAACGCCTGCAACACGTCGACCCCGTTTCTGCCGGAAGGCTCGGCGACGCCCGCCGCGTCATCCGCGCGCTGGAAGTCTTCGAGCTCACGGGACGTCCGTTCAGCTCCTTCATGCCGAAACGCGAGTACTTCCAGCCGGCCGTGCAGATCGGGCTCGACGTCGACCGCGGGGTACTGCGCGAGCGATTGGCCCAGCGCGTCCTGGGGATGGTCGACGCGGGACTCCTTGAAGAGGTCGCGCGGCTCGACGCTGCCGGACTGCGGCAAGGGAAGACCGCATCGCGGGCGCTGGGATATGCCCAGTTCCTGCGGGTCCTCGACGGTGAGTCCGACACGGCTACCGCGGCCGAAGAAACCATCGTGGCCACCCGGCAATTCGCGCGCCGCCAGCTCACCTGGTTCCGGGCAGACCCCCGGATCCACTGGCTTGACTGGCAGGATCCGGATTTGGTGGCCAAAGCAGCAGAAATCTGCGCGAGCCCGGCGTCGGTGATTTAGGCGCGACCCGTAGTGCAGGTAGCCTTGAGCCATGGATGAAACCCTTGCATTTTCCGCCCCGCAGCCTGCCGCTGCCGGCGGTGCCGTACCCGCCTCCGGTCTTCACGGGCTGGCCTTCTCCAAGGGGCACGGTACGGGCAACGACTTCGTCCTCATCGCGGACCCCGAAGACGCGCACCAGATTTCTCCGGAGCAGGTAGCAGCGCTATGCGACCGCCACTTGGGCATCGGCGGAGACGGGCTCATCCGGGCGGTCCCTTCGCGATTCCTGCCCGAAGGCCTCCAGCTGCTCGAAGCGGACTCCGATGCAGAGTGGTTCATGGATTACCGGAACGGCGACGGTTCGTTGTCCGAGATGTGCGGCAACGGCGTCCGGGTCTTCGTCCAATTCCTGATCGAACAGGGCCTTGTCACGCTCAGCGCCGGGGAATCCCTGACCATCGGGACGCGCGGCGGCATCAAGAAGATCGTGCGGACCTCTGAGGGCTATGCAGTGGACATGGGACCGTGGGAGTTCATTTTCCCCAAGGATGCCACCAGCAAGGCGATGGATTCACTCGTCAGCGCCGACGGACTGGAAGTCGCCCGGCCGGCGCTTTCCGTCAGCATGGGCAACCCGCACACGGTCGTGGCATTGGCTGAACTTTCAGAGCTCAAATCCACGCAGCTCTTCAAGGCGCCCGTCGTCGATCCCAAGCCGGCCAACGGCACCAACGTCGAGTTTGTGGTTCCCGCGGAGCCCCTCGTTCACGACGGCGTGGGCAACATCACCATGCGGGTCCACGAACGCGGCGTGGGTGAGACCCAATCGTGCGGCACCGGTGCCTGCGCGGCCGCCGTCGCCATCCGGCACTGGGCCGGGGAAGGCGCTCCCGACACGTGGCGCGTCAAGGTGCCGGGCGGCGTCGTCGGCGTGCGTTTCTTCCCGGGCGAAAGCGGCCGTGAACATGTCGAGCTCAGCGGCCCGGCCGTGATAGTCGCTAGCGGGACGCTTTCCTGATTCGCAGCACGCGGAAGGATTTCGACGTGCTTTCCCGGGATACCGAGAAGGAACCGTCGAGGGTATCGGCCAGCCAACGCTGAAGCGAGTCCGCTCCAAGGTTTTTCTGCACCACAAGCCAGGCGTTTCCACCCGGAGCGAGCCGCGGCAGCCACTTGAGCAGCAGGTTGTGGAGTTCATCCTTGCCGATGCGGATGGGCGGATTTGACCAGATGGTGTCGAACGTCAGGTCGGGGTCGATGTCGTCGGGCAGGCTCGCTGTGACATTCCCGAGCTCCAGCAGGGCGGCATTCTCGTTGGTCAAGGTGACGCAGCGCTCGTTGACATCAACGGCGTGCACGCGGGCGTGCGGAGCCATGAGCCCCATCGTCAACGCGATGGGGCCCCAGCCGCAGCCGATGTCCAGCAGATTTCCCTGCGGGGCCGGCGGTGGAACCTCGGAGAGCAGGATCGCTGTTCCCTTGTCGATCCCGTCGGGGCTGAAGATACCGCCCGATGTCTGGAGCCGGCGGGTCGCGCCGGCCAGTTCCACCGTGAGGGACTTGCGGGTGAACGGCCCCGCGGGCTGTGCGCTGAAATAGTGAGCAGACTCCATAGCTTGCCAGATTAGTGGCCAGCAGCGGGCAAGGGAAACCGCGCACGGCTCCATGCCGGCTCAACGTGGGCTTGACGGGGTCTGATAGTCTGATCCGCATGTTCTTGATCTTTGAGTAGCCGGCACCGCCCGCGACGCAGGCCTGCTTCATTTGCAGCGCCATTCCGCCTTGGCATGTCCGGTCCAGACGTTGCTTTGTTGACGCCTGGACACTCAGCAGATCGTCCCCTCCCGTCCTTGGAACTGAGCAGGCAATCCGCGCAGTCCGTTCCGGATGGAGGTCCCGGACCGTCGGCAGAGCCTTGCCAGGCATCAGCCCTGCGCGAATTCCGCGCCATAAGAGACGAATCGGCACTATTCTGGAAATGCCGAACCCCCTAAAGGAGACCATGACCACGCAGAAGAACACCGGACCCGATTCCGACGCCCAGGACCTGAGTCCTGAAGAAATCCAGGCTGTCATCGACCGGATTCTCTCCAAGGACGCACCTGCCATAGTCCAGGACCGCGACGAACCCCGGGGCGTGTTTGGCAAGGCCCAGGCAATTTCCCGCCTGGACGAAGAGCACAGCATCTATGACGGCGATCAAGAGGACCTGGCCGAACGCCGGGCCCTGCGCCGCACGGCGGGCCTGTCCACGGAACTTGAAGATGTCACCGAGGTCGAATACCGGCAGCTGCGCCTTGAGCGCGTCGTGCTGGCAGGCCTCTGGACCGAAGGCACCCTGGCCGACGCCGAGAATTCCCTGCGGGAACTTGCCGCGCTGGCCGAAACGGCCGGCTCGGAAGTCCTGGACGGGATCGTCCAGCGCCGCATGAAGCCGGACCCCGGCACGTTCCTTGGCTCAGGCAAAGCCCTCGAGCTCAAGGACATTGTGATGGCCACCGGCGCGGACACCGTGGTGGTCGACGCCGAACTGGCACCGTCCCAGCGGCGCGGCCTTGAGGACATCGTCAAGGTCAAGGTGGTGGACCGCACCACGTTGATCCTCGACATCTTTGCGCAGCATGCCAAGAGCCGCGAGGGCAAGGCCCAGGTTGAGCTCGCACAGCTGGAATACCTGCTGCCGCGCCTGCGTGGCTGGGGCGATTCCATGTCCCGCCAGGCCGGTGGCCAGGTGGGCGGCGCCGGCGCCGGCATGGGTTCCCGTGGTCCTGGTGAAACCAAGATCGAACTTGACCGCCGCCGGATCCGCACACGCATGGCCAAGCTGCGGCGTGAAATCGCCGCGATGAAGCCATCGCGCGAGACCAAGCGGGCCAACCGCCGTCGTAATGCCGTTCCTTCGGTGGCCATCGCCGGTTACACGAACGCCGGAAAGTCGTCACTGCTCAACCGCCTGACGGATGCCGGCGTCCTCGTCGAGAACGCGTTGTTCGCCACCCTGGATCCCACAGTCCGGAAGGCCCAGACCCCTGACGGAATCGGCTACACGCTCTCGGACACCGTCGGCTTCGTGCGTTCGCTGCCCACCCAGCTCGTGGAGGCTTTCCGATCCACGCTGGAAGAGGTGGCCGACGCCGATCTGATCCTCCACGTCGTGGACGTTTCGCATCCCGATCCGGAAGGCCAGATCGCGGCAGTCCGCACGGTGTTCAGCGAAGTGGATGCCCGGAAGATCCCGGAAATCATTGTCCTGAACAAGGCTGACGCCGCGGATCCGTTCGTCGTGGAACGGCTCAAGCAGAAAGAGCCACGCCACGTCGTCGTGTCCACCCGCACCGGACAGGGCATTGCCGAGCTCCTTGGAGCCATCAGCGAGGCCATCCCGCGTCCTGGCGTGCGCCTTGAGGTTCTGATTCCGTACAACCGGGGTGAGCTCATCAACAAGCTGCACAACACAGACGCCGAAATCCTCAGCCTTGAGCATGAGGAGGAGGGTACCCGCGTGGTGGCCATGGTCCATGAGAACCTGGCGGCCGAGTTGGAGTCGTTCGTCAGCAATGGTTGATCCAGAGGCGGGGGAGCGCGGCGAGACCGTGGGGGAACGGACCGCCCTCGAACTCCTGGATAAAGCCGTCGCGGGCATGGGCGGCCAGAACCGCACGGGCCAACACCAAATGGCCAGGCAGGTGGCGCGGGCGATCGAGACCGGTGAACACCTCCTGGTCCAGGCGGGCACGGGCACGGGCAAGTCCCTCGCGTACTTGATTCCGCTGATTGCGCACGCGATGGAGAGCAACAAGCCTGCGCTCGTGTCAACGGCCACGCTCGCCCTGCAGACGCAGATCGTGGGCCGGGATTTGCCCCGGCTCCTGGAGACGATCAATCCGGAGCTCGAGCGCCCGGTCAGCATCGCCCTGGTCAAGGGCCGGGCCAACTATGTCTGCCGGCACAAGCTGGAGGGCGGTTTCCCCAGCGAGGAGCCCGCTGAAGGACAGTTGTTCTCCCTCGGTGAGGACACGAGCGTTCCGCATCTCGCCGCAGCCATCGGCGGGCCTGCCTCGCAGCTTGGCAAGGAAGTCCTGCGGCTGCGTGAGTGGGCCGGGAAGACCGCGACGGGGGACCGGGACGAACTCATGCCGGGCGTGACGGACCGGGCGTGGCGCCAGGTATCAGTCACGTCCATGGAGTGCCTCGGGGCGCAGAAGTGTCCGATGGCGGAGGAGTGCTTCAGCGAGCTGGCCCGCCATCGTGCCGCGGAGTCCGATGTCGTAGTCACCAATCATGCGATGCTTGCCGTCAGCGCGTTCGAAGGCCTGGCCGTGCTGCCCGAATACGACGTGGTCGTCGTGGACGAGGCCCACGAACTCCAGGACCGCGTGACCGGTGCCGTGTCCGGGCAGCTGTCCGTGGCGATGATCCATGCCGCGGCCTCGAGCGCCCGCAAACACACTGCCATCACCGTGGACGCGCTGAACGCCGCTGCGGACCGCTTGGAACTTGCGATCATCGGAGCGCCCTCCGGCCTCCTGCCCAACGGGCTCAATGACGAACAACTTGATTGCGTGGACCAGCTCCGGGAAGCGTGCCGTGCAGCGCTCTCCGATTCGAAGGGAGACTCGTCCAACGCGGTCGACGGCGGGCGCCAGCTCGCGCGCTCACGGCTGATGTTGATCCTCGAGCTGTGCGAACGGTTGCTCTCAGCCCGGGAAAACCGGGAAGTCGTGTGGCTCTCCCGGAACAGCACCTTCGATCCGCAGCAGGGCTATACGGCGCCCGACGAGGATTCGCCTGCGCTCATCAATATCGCGCCCCTCAGCGTTGCCGGACGCCTGCGGGAAGGGCTCTTCGCGGGCCATACCGTGGTGTTGACCTCTGCCACGTTGGCCATAGGCTCCGCGTTCGAGGCCACGGCCGGAGGGCTGGGGCTGACAGGACAAGGGGCCCCCAGCTGGACCGGCGTGGATGTAGGCTCGCCTTTCGACTACCCGAAGCAGGGCATGCTGTACGTCGCCAAGCACCTGCCCAAGCCGGGGCGCGGCACCTCGCCCGAAGCGCTGGACGAACTTGAAGAGCTCATCAAGGCCTCGCACGGCGGAGCCTTGTGCCTCTTCTCTTCCCGCCGCGCGGCGGAGGACGCTGCGGAAGCGATGCGCTCACGCCTGGACGTGGACATCTTGTGCCAGGGTGAATCGACCATGGCCGCCCTGGTCAGGCAGTTTGCCGAGGAACAGGACACGTGCCTGTTCGGCACCATGTCCCTTTGGCAGGGCGTTGACGTGCCAGGCGGTTCGTGCCGGCTGGTCGTGATTGACCGGATCCCGTTCCCACGTCCGGACGATCCCCTGATGACGGCACGGTCCCGCGCGGTGGCGCAGGCCGGCGGCAACGGTTTCATGGCAGTTTCGGCGACGCACGCCGCCATCCGGCTGGCACAAGGGGCCGGCCGTCTCATCCGATCAACGGGGGACAAGGGCGTCGTGGCAGTGCTGGATTCACGGCTTTCGACGGAACGCTACGGCAATTTCCTCCGGGCAGCGTTGCCGCCCTTCTGGCCCACGACGGACCGTTCGGTAGTGCGCGGTGCGCTCGAACGGCTCTATGCCGAATCGGCCTAACGGGACCGCACCAGCAAGCAGCGGCCTCAGGCCCGCGAAAACCGACGCTTGTTTCCGATCCCGGAGCCTGTAGGTGGGGAGCTGGAAACAAGCCCCGGTCCTGGGCCCGGGCAGTGTGGTCATCCGTCGTGCCAGTGCGAGGGCATTTCCAGATCCGAGGGTAGAAGAGTCGCGCGACTGCCTCTGGCGGCATTGAGCTGCGGCTGGGTTAGATATATGGCCTTGGATAGATCAGCGCGTTCAAACCTTGCATCCCTGACGTCTGCGCCGAGCAGATCCACACCCGATAAATCACTGTCCCGCAGATCCGCGCCAATCAGGTACGCCCCCCTGAGGTTTGCCCCGCACAACCGGCGGGACCTGAGATTTTTGCCCATCAGATCAGCTCCCGGTTTCAGCGTGGAATCCAGATGGTCGCCTCCGGCGGCAAAGTAGGAGGCCCGTATTTCTTCGCTGACGTCGACTAGCGTTGACCTCACCTGGGAGTGAAGTTCTTGAATATCCAGTGAGAGCAGGTCCGTCAGCTCGCCGCCGACTGCCTGTTCGATCGTATTCCGGAGCTGTACCGCACGATTTGAGGAGTCGGGATCGAAAGTTCGTGCCCCTGCTTCAGCCAGGTACCAGAGCATCTCATGAAGCTGTCGGGCGGTTTTGAACGCGGAAAACATCTCGTCTTTGGTATCGGGGTGCGTAAGCCAGCTCTTTCCCGCGAAGAACCCTTGCGACACTTTTTGGCCAGCCCCGAAGCAGTCAAAGACCGTGCAGCCACGAAAGCCTCTTGGGCGCAGTCTGTCGTGGATGGTGCAGGAGAAGTCAGGTGCAAGGTTTTGGCATGGAGAGCCTGCGGGTTTGTCGAGGGCAAAATCTGCAGAGCGGGAAAACCCGAACGCTGTGCAGCACAGGGCAAAGCAATTCCCGCAGTCGGGGCGCACGGATTGCCGGTCGAGGGCAGGTGAAAAGGGCTCGGTGGAGTTCGCCGATGATGTTTGCATGTGATTGTCCAGAGGTGAGTTCGGTGTTGGGCCGGTGAGCAGGGGAAGTCCACGTATGGAGTTCCCCTCGCGGGCGCACGGAATCACTGCTCGCTAAGGAGCGGCCTGGAATCGCTGAAAGGCCTGTGGGTCACAGAGAAAAATGAAATATCACTGGCGTCAGAATACCTGACTACCAGGCGGAGCGGGTCCGCGGGGACGCCCGGCTCCACAGCGGCGGTCGACCCGGCACGAGCAAGCCGTAAGTCCTCAGTGCGGACCTCCGGCTGTCAAAGCAACCGCGGACTAAAGTGAGCGCAGGACCGAGACGACCTTGCCCATGATCGTGGCATGGTCTCCCAGGATGGGCTCGTACTGCGTGTTCTGGGGGAGTAGCCACGTATGGCCGTCGCGCTGCCGGAAGGTCTTGACGGTCGCTTCGTCGTCCAGGAGTGCGGCCACGATGTCGCCGTTGAGTGCGTCATTTTGACGCCGTACCACCACCCAGTCCCCATCGCAGATAGCCGCGTCGATCATGGAATCGCCCGCGACCTTCAGCATGAAGAGCTCGCCATGGCCTACCAGCTGGCGGGGCAGCGGCAGGACGTCTTCAACTGTCTGGTCGGCCAGGATGGGTCCACCGGCAGCAATGCGCCCGACGAGGGGAACCATGGCCGTGTCACTGGCACTCGCAAGTTCCGTGACAGCCAGGCCACCGGCGCTGCGGAGTTTCGCCGGCGCTTCAACGCCGGGTATGACGGAGCCGCCGTCCAGGGTCAACGGCATGAGGACTTCCATTGCGCGCGGGCGCTTGGGATCGCGACGAAGATAACCAAGCTTCTCGAGCTGTGACAACTGGTGCGTGACGCTGGACAAGCTGGCCAAGCCAACAGTGTCCCCGATTTCACGCATCGACGGCGGATAGCCATGATCGTTCACCGAACGTTGGATGGTCTCCAGGATTTTCTTCTGGCGGACGGTCAGGCTCTTGGGTGTCTTCTGCGGCTGCTGGCTCCGCGCTGAAGCCGGCCCGCTGCCAGTGGCTTTCGCTGCCATGTTCGCCAACGCCCTTCCGTTCCGCCCGCGCGGCGCTGAGGCCTTGCCGGGACTGTCGGCCTGAAATGTCAGACCCTCCTGTTGCACTGATTCAGTGCTCGTTCCTTCACTCAAACGTAGGGCAGCCACAGGCGTTTATCAAACATTTGTTCTAGCGAGTCTCGACATCATTCGTTGATAAGTGCTAAAAATGTCTTAGCAAGGTTCGAATATGTGTTCTATAAAAGTGGTGCAGGATCCGGGTGGTCGTTCGAATCGTTCGAACAGATCGACGAACAGCCGTCCTGCAAGCACTGACTGAAGGCAAGAATTGGCAGCCGCAACCAGAGATTCCGGAACGCGGCATTGTTCAGAAGGGCTCAGCTCATGTCCGCAATCACCATCACCCACAAGTCCGGCCGCAGTACGGCACCGGGCCGGCTTCGCCTGACCCGCCGGGGACGCATGGTCTTCTTCGGCGTCCCGGCAATGCTCTTGGTCGCAGTGCTCCTCAGCCTGGCGGGATTCCTGAATTCGCCGGCCAAGGCTGCTGATTCCGCCGCCGAGCTGCAGCCCACCTCCACTACGAGCGTCACGGTGCAAGTGGGCCAGTCCTTGTGGGGAATTGCGGGAACTGCCGCGCCCTCCCGGGATCCACGGGACGTCGTTGCCGAGATTATCCAGCTGAACAACCTTCAGGACGGCCGCATCGTGCCGGGCCAGCAGTTGTTCGTTCCTTCCACCTGAGAGCAGCCTTGACCGGGCTGACAGCTCGCCTGGACGGGCGCCGGGCCGTCACAGTTTCAGTGCATCCACTGCGGCGCCTTAAACTGTCCTAGTGAGTGACCAGCTTGAGCGACTTGACCGACTTCCCCTCCGGACCAACCTCCGCGGCCTGAGCCCGTATGGCGCGCCGCAGCTTGATGTTCCGATTTTGCTCAACGTCAACGAAAACACGCATGGCGTACCAGCCGACGTCCAGGCAGCCATCACCGAAGCGGTAGCCGCAGCCGCCGTCGGGCTGAACCGCTATCCGGACCGCGAGTTTACCGAACTGCGAGAGGCCCTCGCGGAGTACCTCGGCCACGACCTTGCGGCCGAGAACATCTGGGCGGCCAACGGCTCCAATGAAGTGCTGCAGCAGATCCTCCAGGTTTTCGGTGGCCCGGGCCGGTCCGCGCTCGGTTTCCCGCCCACGTACTCGATGTACCCTCTGCTGGCCAGCGGAACCGACACGGCATACATCGCGGGCGTTCGCGCCGAAGACTATGGACTCGATGCAGCCTCGGCCGCCGCTCAGGTTCGCGAACTCAAGCCGAATGTCGTGTTCCTCTGCTCCCCGAACAACCCCACGGGCACGGGACTTGGCCTGGACGTCGTCGAAGCCGTTTACGAAGCCGGCGAGGCGAGCCGGACGGTAGTGATCGTCGACGAGGCCTACCACGAGTTCGCCCACGACAACACGCCGAGTGCATTGACGCTCCTCCCTGGCCGGGAGCGCCTCATTGTCTCCCGGACCATGAGCAAGGCCTTCGCCCTCGCCGGTGCACGCATCGGCTACATGGCAGCTGCTCCCGAGGTCGCCGATGCGATCCGCTTGGTCCGCCTTCCGTATCACCTCTCCGCAATCACCCAGGCAACCGCGCTGGCCGCCCTCCGGCACCGCGAAGCCCTCATGGCCGACGTCGAGGACATCAAGGTCCAACGCGACCGCATTGTCAGCGAGTTGACCCGCATGGGCTTCAAACCAGCCGCTTCGGATTCGAACTATGTGTTCTTCGGCGGAATCGAAAACCCCCATGCCCTGTGGCAAGGCCTCCTGGAGCGCGGAGTCCTGATCCGCGACGTCGGCATACCGGGCCACCTCCGCGTCACCGCCGGTACGGAGCCTGAGACCACGGCCTTCCTTGAGGCGCTCGAAGCCTTGCTGGACGGCCAGGTCTCCGTACCGGCCTAGACTTGAACAAGTCCCACCACTCCTTCTCCTAAGGATCATCAATGAGCGAAAACGGCGCCAGCACGGCGGCCGCCCGGACAGCACGCATGGAACGCACCACCAGCGAGTCCTCCGTCCTGGTTGAAATCAACCTCGACGGCACGGGAGTCTCGGATATCAGCACCTCGGTGCCGTTCTATGACCACATGCTGACGGCGCTCTGCAAGCATTCGCTCATCGACATGACCGTCAAGGCGACCGGAGACACACACATCGACGCCCACCACACCGTGGAGGATGTTGCCATCACCTTCGGTGAGGTCCTCCGCACCGCTCTGGGCAACAAAGCCGGCATCCGGCGCTTCGGAGAGGCCACGGTCCCGTTGGATGAAGCGCTGGCCCACGCCGTCGTCGACGTCTCCGGACGCCCTTACCTCGTTCACGGCGGTGAGCCGGCCGGGCAGGAATACCACCTGATCGGTGGGCACTTCACCGGTTCGCTGACCCGCCACGTCTTCGAGGCCATCACGCTGCACGCCGGCATCTGCCTTCACATGAATGTCCTGGCCGGCCGGGATCCGCACCACATCGTGGAAGCCCAATTCAAGGCGTTCGCCCGTGCGCTCCGTTCCGCCGTTGAGTCCGACCCCCGAGTCGAGGGCATTCCGTCCACGAAGGGTGCCTTGTGAGTACGCACATCCTCAAGGACGGCGCCGTCGTGGATCCGAAGGCCGCCAGCCGCATTGTCTCGCCTGAAGGAAAACCGACCGTAACGGTCCTTGACTACGGCTCGGGCAATGTCCGCTCGGCAGTCCGGGCGCTTGAGCGTGCTGGAGCAGCAGTCACCTTGAGCGCAAAGCCCGAAGACGTCCTGAACGCTGACGGGCTCCTGGTCCCCGGTGTCGGCGCCTTCGAAACAGTGATGCGCGAACTCAAGGCAGTCGACGCCATCCGGATGATCGGCCGTCGTGTGGCCGGGGGCCGGCCGGTCCTGGGTATCTGCGTCGGTCTCCAGGTGTTGTTCGAGGCCGGAGTGGAGCACGGTACCGAGGCCGAAGGCATGGGCGAGTGGCCGGGCAAGGTGGAACTCCTCCCTGCGCCCGTTGTCCCGCACATGGGCTGGAACACCGTGGACGTGCCGGAAGGCTCAAAGCTGTTTGCCGGCGTCGAGCACGAACGCTTCTATTTCGTGCACTCGTACGGCGTGCAGAAGTGGGAATTCGACGTCGTCCAGCCCCGCATGGCCCCGCCGAAGGTGACTTGGTCCGAGCACGGTGCCCCCTTCATCGCCGCCGTGGAGAACGGTCCGTTGTGCGCCACGCAATTCCACCCCGAGAAGTCGGGCGACGCCGGAGCCCGGCTCCTGCGGAACTGGGTTGAGGGCTTGCGCCCGCAAGCAAAAGTCCAGCCGCAGGCGACCGAGGCCGGAGGCGCTGCCTAGTATGTGGTCCGTTATCTTCATGGGCGCGGCCGGGCTGTTGGTTGGCGGCGGGATCTCCTTCCACCAGCAGAAACGTCCCGCCTGGGTCTCCATTTCGTTCTACGTGCTGGCCGGCCTGGCACTGCTGGCGGCCTACCTCTTCACCCTGCCTGCAAAATGATCCTGCCTGCCAAATGATCGTGCCCGCCAAATAACTTCGCCGTGCAACCGACGCCCGTCTCCACAACACCGAGGACTTCAATGACCACCGCCTCCGAACTGCCTGTTCTGGAACTCCTGCCCGCCGTCGACATCGTGGACGGCCAGGCTGTCCGCCTCCTTCAGGGGCAAGCCGGCTCCGAGACCAGCTACGGCACCCCGCTGGAAGCTGCACTGAACTGGCAGAACGCCGGAGCCGAATGGGTACACATGGTGGACCTTGACGCAGCCTTCGGCCGTGGCAACAATGCCGGCCTCATCAGCGAGGTCGTCTCCCAGTTGAACGTCAAGGTGGAGCTTTCGGGCGGGCTGCGCGACGACGAATCCCTCGAGCGCGCACTTGAGCTCGGCGTCGCCCGCGTGAACCTCGGAACCGCTGCGTTGGAGAACCCGGAGTGGACCCGCCGGGCCATCGACCGCTTCGGTGACAAGATCGCCGTCGGGCTCGACGTCCGCGGGACAACGCTCGCGGGCCGTGGCTGGACCAAGGAGGGCGGGGATCTCTGGGAGGTGCTGGCCCGCCTTGAGGACGCCGGTTGCGCCCGTTACGTGGTCACCGACGTCACGAAGGACGGAACGTTGCAGGGTCCCAACGTCGAGCTGTTGCGCCAGATGGTCGAAAAGACCGGCAAACCCGTCGTTGCGTC
>FTCF01000440.1_pt1 | contig 61830 bp, 55 predicted proteins | sample 1639631 | NCBI WGS metagenome assembly FTCF01 (sample SAMEA3914864, study PRJEB12502) | metagenome | biome: forest; material: soil | place: USA | collected 2012-03-12 | depth 0.3 m
GCGTGACGGAGCTCTGCGACGGCGCGCCCTGGACCCCACAGCCGGCCGCGGAGCGGACGCCCGATAACTGGTTGAAGCGCAGCGGAAACCAGGTGCTTGCAAGGGTGCGGCTGGATCCCCCCGCCCCGGCCATCCCCCCCCGGGGCAGGCCGCCGGCATCAGCCACCCCGCGCGGCCCTCATGCGGACGGGCGGTCCGTCGCCGGCAACCACAGCGGCAGCCAGCCACGACGACGGACCGCCCCCGGCGCGGAAAGTGAGTCTGCCGCGGTGACGAGGTTCGGGGGTTCCCCGCTCCGGTCGGAGCGGGGAACCTGTCACCGGTGGTTAGGCAGCGTTGAAGACGGTGCACGGCTGCCGGTACCGGCTGGGCAGCTCGGCCGCCGCCATGGGCAGGTCTTCCGGTCCTTGGGCCTGTCCGTTCTTCCAGTGGAAGAACGCCTGTTCGCTGATCGCATCCCAGAACCGGGCCTTGGTCCTGTAGAAGGTCGTCCGAACGTCGCCCTCGCAGTACGTGGCCATGCCGAACAGGTTGCCGATCTCATCGGCGGTGCGGATCCCGGCGACCATGACATAGGGCCACTGGCCCAGGTCCCAGCCGTCGCAGCCCCAGCTGGGGATCACGGCCCAGCCGTGTTCGCCGATGAGTTCCATCCAGTCGTAGCCACCGTTCATGTGGTAATCGCCCAGCACGGTAACGCCGTCGATGGTTTCGCCGGTGTCGGCCGTGGTCACCGTCTTGATGGTGATTGCGTTCATGGTGTTGCTCCTTCTTTGCCGAGAAGTCGGGTGAGAGGGGCGGATCAGGTGACCGGCCAGCTTCCCCTCTCCCCCGTTGTTTTTTGGTTGCTGGCAAGCTTGCTTGCTCGGCGGCCGACGGAGCCCTGTCTACCCTTGGGCAAGGTGTGGGAATATCCCGGAGGAAATAAGCGACGAAGGAGCGCCGCAGGGAAATTCCTGCGCCGCAGGCCCCGACGAAGGAGGGGCTAGACCGGGCGGAGCGGACGCCTAGAATCCGAAGGACAGCAACCAGAAAACGTCGTAGACAAACAGGTGATGACGGGCAGGAGCTCTGCGACGGACCGCCAGCACCCCGGACACGCAGCGAAGCGGAGTGGACGCCCGAAACGAGTGCGAGCCCAGCGAGCATGCTCTTGCCCTGAGACTCGTCAAACTGGGTTGGTACCGTGAGGGTTGTCCCGCCTGGTTTCCCCCAATCCCAGGCGGGACATTCTTTATCAGAAGGAGAGACGGACGGTGGGACTAGGAAGCTTCTTCATCCGGCGCCGGACCCCGGTCACGGAGGATTCCTCCCCTGCCGCGGTGGCCGCGCCCAAGGAGCGCGAGCCGTTGACACCCGCACAGCTGGCAGATTTGAGAAAGGCCTGGGCCGAGCTCAACCAGGAAGCCGCGGATGCAGGCGTGAAAACGTTCCGTGCCTGCACGCGTGACGGGAGCCCTTGGGAGGACGACCCCGACGCGGTGCGCCCCATGGCGGCCCTGATCAGGGGCCTCCCCCGCGCAGAGGAAGCTGTATCCACGGACGGCGACCCGGCCCCGTAGCCCGGCAGCCTCAGAACAAGGTTGGCGCGTCGGGATCAACGCCGGCCAGGAGCGCGGCTACCCGCTGGGGCCTGTGCCAGCCATTCGAGATATACCTCTCCCTACGGATACAGTGCGGCCAAGGGCAGAATCGTGTCGTGGAATCTCAGAATGTTTTTGGGTGAACCGGCACCTTGAGAACTGTTCCGGTTCCTTAGAAACCGGGACGACCCACAGGATAATGATTGGATGAGCGACAAGCAGCGAAGGATAGGCGTCCTGGAGTTAAACCCAGAATTGGAACATCTCCAGGTGCCTGCGAGTGATCGCTGTTGGTGGTGTGGAGAATTAGCCACTACCGAAGAACACAGGATCAAGGCCACAACGCTTCGCCGGGTAGCCAGGTTGGACAATGGCACCATCACACCCAGTAGCGTCTTTAAGAGCAGCTCCGACTACCAGGGGTCACTCCGCAGCCTCAATAAGGGGCCGCAGGTACGCTGGCGCAAGAACCTCTGCAGCAATTGCAACAGCTCGAAAAGCCAGCCGTTCGACCGAGCCTATGACGCTTTTGAAGCTTTTCTAGTCGGGAACTTCGATCTGATATCTACATGGGAACGGCTGGACTGGCGGTCTATATTCGGAAGCGACTGGCAAGAAGGAGCGCTGAACCTTGCCCGCTATTTTGGTAAGCAACTCGGATGCCTGATGGCAACCTATCGGCTTCAAGTACCCAAGGAGTTGATTGACTTCCTGAATGGGGCCGACCGTTGCCCGCCTACAGGGTTCAGACTTTTCATCAATCCACGCGTCGCTGACGCTCACGCGAAGATGCGTGAGGACGGGTTTGAATACGGGCTATCCGGTTTCGTCGGGTTACTCGACACAGACGCCTATCAAACCGACGGGGTGTTCTCTGGAATCGACTACGGCTATCACATTGGGTATCTATGGTTTATTGCACAGTGGCGGGCAGGTGCCGACGTTGATTCATGGTTTGAATACCAGGTAATCGATCTGCCACGACTTACAGAAACAGACAACCACTAGAACTGATCTGGCACTACTGGTCATCATCCTTCGCCTCTACACAAATGCGTACTAGCCGAGGGTGTCCCATTTCCTTCGAACTGAGACACCCCCTGCCCCGGCATGGGCCCCCGCCGCACTAGGATCGGGTGGTGGAACAGAACACATTCAACCTGCTGACTTTTTGGCTGGCGATCGGCTCCGCAGTGGTAGCTGTGGCAGCCGCCGTCTTTTCCTCTTTGGCGTGGTTTGAAAGTCGGACTGCCAACGACTTGAATCGCAAATCTAGGCGGGCGACTCTGGATGTTACCGCTGTCTTGTTCGATAGGAAATATCCAGGGGAGACGCAGGAGGACCTGTTCTTCGTCTACAACAGAGGCCCGCATCCGGCGTATCGAGTAACGCTGTCGGCCAGGCCCAAGGGTAGCGAGTTCGGAAACTCGATCACATGGCCAGAACTGGCACCCTCGCAGAGGTTGAAAGAGGCGTTCAGGGCGGAATTGAACGACTTCTTCGCGACGACTGAAGTCAGCCTGATCTGGTACGACGGTTTGGGCGAACGCCATGAGCTGGCTTACCGGGACGATGGTCCTGAATGGCCTCCAAGAGGTGGCCGCGACTAGAAGCCGGCCGATGCGAGGTACTTCTACGCCACTTATCGCTGCGACACAACAGGTCGTCGCCGATCAGCATGCTAGACACTGGAGCGTTTGAGGCACCTCACCGGGCATTGTTTGCGTGCAGGTCATACGGGAATGGACAGAGGCGGAATCTAGGGCTTCTCGGAAGAGTGTCCCCGAGGCGCGAAGCGTCCGGTCAACGACCGGCTTACGGGCGCAGCGGGCCTACCCAAACCCGCCGTCCGGGCAGCGGCGGCAGCGTCGGCCCAATTGCCTGAGAATAGGTAGATAGCCATCTCATCGTTGGGGGAAACCTTTGGTAGTGCCAGCAGACGTCTTTCAAGACATTCAGAATAAATACTCTGCGTACCCCTACGATGACCGGTACGCCCGCTACTACCAAGATCAAAGGGAGGCACTCCAGCCCGCCTTTGCTTACTTCCACGACAAGCTCAACGCGCTGCTTGGCTACATGAACCACAAACGGGAGCGAGGAGGGCACTACAACGCCGAACAGAGCCGGGACCTTCTTGAAGTCATGCGTGAGCTGGGACAACTCCGGACGAACCTTAAGAGGGTTGACGTTGAGGTAAGCGTGAGAAAGTCCTATCAAGATGCGCTTGAACGCTGCCGTACCTTTTTATCCCCTAGCGGGGGAAGCCCCATGCCCCCAGATTTCGAAGAGATACCCCTTGAGAACTACGAGGCGATTTTTACCGTCGCGGGAGACATCGTTCGCATCGAAAAGTCGGGCAAAGACTATCCACTGAAACCCCTTGGAGAGGGTTCCTACGCGCTTGTCTATAAGTACAAGGATCTTGAATACAAGATGCCCGTCGCCGTGAAGGTGGCCAAGAAGAACCTCGCTCAGAACGAGCTGGATAGGTTCAAGGCTGAATATGACGTTCTAGCCGACCTCAGCTCCCCTTACGTGTTGGCGGTCTATGGATACAACGAAACCAGAATCAGCTATGCCATGGAATTTTGCGACTACACGCTCGGAAAATACATCTCCATAAACAACGGCAACCCGAAGTTCGACTTCAGCAAGCGGCAACGTATCGCACAGCAGTTCCTTTACGGCATCAGCTACCTCGCATACAAAAACGTCCTCCACAGAGACCTGAGCTATACGAACGTACTCGTCAAGACCTACGACGCAGGAGTAGTCCAGGTGAAGCTCTCAGACTTTGGTCTGCACAAAACTCAAAGTTCCTTACTCACCCGCACCGGGACCGAGATGAAAGGGACCATCCTTGACCCAACTCTCACCAGCTTCAAGGACTACACGCTTAGCAACGAGGTCTACTCGGTGGGATTCATCCTCTCCTTCATTTTCACCGGAAAGGAAGCCCCGTACGTGGCCGGCGCCAAACTCGGGGCTATTGTCCGAAAATGCACAGACCTGGCCACTGAGAACCGCTACACGGGAATCCAAGAGATAATCGATGCCGTGGCCGCTCTGGACAAAGACACCTTCCTGGCATGAGCTGGCCTCAGACACCTCGGCCGGAGCACGCTCTCCCTTTGATGCCCGGTAAAGGATCATTGGGGAGATCAGTTTGGGATGGACCCTGACGCCAAGATTCTTTGGCGCGGCATGTCGAACTACACAAGACCTCTTGATTGAGCGGAACCCTAAGGACGGATACCTAGCCCTCCTGAGTTCATCGTCGATCTCGGAAAGGACCCTCGGTCTTGTATGGGCTCGAAACGCTCTTTGGGGCTTGCGGTGGTTGCTTGCGGCAATCTCGCAAGTCCGCCAGCCTTTTGACCTGTGAGTCCGTTGGGAAGCAGCGAATCCTCGAAAGGGGCGTGGAACAGCATGGATCGCTTGGAGGTGGCTTGTGTCTAGGCCTGGGAGAAATCGTAAGGGGCGGCCGCAACCGCTGCCGGCGCCCAAGCCAAAGCCTGCAGGCCCGCAGCCGAGCGGTCTCCGCCTCCTGCTCGGCCCGCCTCCTCCTGGGATCGTCGTTGAGCAGTATGAAATGCGAGACCTACGCGCCTACCAGAAGACGAAAGAAGCGTCCGACGTTAGGGTTCATCCCGTTCAACTGTGGACCACGCTTCGAGACAAGGTGACTGATTCGTGGCTTGAAGCCGAACGCATCTTGCGCACCGCCTGCGTGCTGCTCCTCAGCCCGACTGAGGAACTGCGACCTCGGGTGTGGGCCCTGATGGAGCGCCAGTCGGGCGATGCGCTGATCGATCTTCTAAGCGATCTCTTGGTTGCAAAGGGCCACGAAGTTCCCCCTCATTTTCGACCCCACTTGAAAACTCTCGCCAAGCTTCGCAACTTGCTTGCCCATCAAATCGCTCGCCCGCGAGAGAACAAGCTCTCTGAGGAGGGCCTAGTATTTCTCAAGATAACTGGCTTCAAGGAAGGTACATACGTTGAGGTTTCGTATGATCGGATAAACCGTGCCATCACCGCGGCCACCCCGATCATGCAGTGGCTTATCCGCGAGCTGCCGGATGCGGATGGCGTGAATGTGCAACTGGAGGATGAGGTGTTCGACGAACTCGAGGACCGGCGCCCGCGGCCCGGCTCGTCGTTCAGGAAGCCTGCTCCCTGAGTCCCCTTCTGGGTCTGCGCGTCCGGTAAACGATCCGCTAACGGGATGGGACCGTTTCGGCGGAGGAACGGTTTCGGCGTGGTGTTTCGGCGCACCCTCCCCCGCTGTGTCAGGACCTGGTCTCGGGCGCGCGGAGAACGTTTGTTAACGGCGTGGGCGCAGCTCGCTGTGATCGCGCCAGGCCTGGGTGCCGTCGTCGTACTCGACAGTCCATTCATCCGTGCCCGGTCGCCCGATGATGACAGCCGGCTCCCAGCCAGAGCCGTCCAGGCGCGCGACCTCGACACTCATCCCGTCCGGGAAAGGCTCGTGACTGGCGAGGTAGTCGGACACAATGTCCCGCAGGGTTGCCTGCGAAAGGGGCCGGGCATCCGGCGCAGCGAGCATCCAGCTCTCCAGGCCGTCCTGTTCCGCCCAGGCGATGGCCAGTGTCTCGACGTGGTTCTGCATCTCGTTCTCCTTCAATCGACTGTAGCGGCGCCAGAGTGGCGGGATAGTTCGTCTTTAGCGCGGCGTCCGGTGCGGGCGCTTCCCGGCGGCAGCGGTTCCCAGGGTTTGCCGTTGTTGTGCCGACGTTGCATCCGGCGGACTTCCTTGAGCGTAGCTGCCTCGATCAGTTCCGATATGGATGCGTATCCCTCGAGGTGCCCGGCGGCCGCGAAGGCTGCCCGGACCTGGCCGGCGTCGGCGGTCGCGAAGTACGGGGAAAAGCTCTCGGGTTTGGCCTTGCTCACTCCCCCGCACCTTTAGTCTCCGGGGAGACGCGCTGCAGCAGGGCGTCGTGGACCTGTTCAAGGGTGGTGGCGCGGACCTCGGCCGTGGCCAGTCTGCGTGCCGCGTCCGCGGCTTCCTTGGCGGCGGCCCGCTCGGCTTCCCGGGAATCCTCGAGCTGCTTGCCGATCACTGCGAGCTGGCGCTCCAGTGCGCCCCGTTGGGCCTCGAGCCGGGTGATTTCCTCGGCGTGGGCGGCCGCGGCGGCGTCCTTCTCGGCGGCTGCCTGGTCCAGGTCGGCGACGAGTTCGGCGATTTCCTGGTCTTTGTCTTTGCGTTCCTGTGCCCAGAGGGCTTCCACGGCGGCGTGGCGTTCAGCGGCCAGGGCGGATGCTTCGGCCCAGCAGGCTCCAGCGAGGCGGGCTGCCTGTTCCAGCAGGGCCGCGGGGGTGGCGGCGACCTGGCCGCCGGCGGCCTGTTTTTCCTCGGTCCATTCCTTCAGGTACCGGGTGGCGTCGGCGTTGCTCACGCCGGCGGCCGCGCGGACCGTGGACACGGTGGGCCGGCGGTCGGAACTGATCTGTTCGGCCGCGGCGTAGACGCGGTCCTTCACGCTCGACGTCATCAAAGCACCTCTTCGAATCAAAAAGTAGTAGGAGTAGTAATGAGACTACTCCTACTACTCCGCATTTTGAAGTTTAGAACGGCGGTTCGGAGTCCGGGCGGCTCCCCCAGCCGCCGGCATTGCCGGTGGACTGCGTAGCCCACGGGTCATCCTGCGGAAGGGACTGGCCTGTGCCGCCCGGCTCGGTGGTGCCGCCATGGGCGCCGAAACCGTTGCCCCCGGGTCCCCCGGCCCCGGCACTTCGTTGGGTGCGGTTGACTTTGGCTGTATCGAATCCCGTGAGTTGGTGCAGAAGAGCAGAAGGCTCTGTTCCGCGCGGATATTCGCCAAGATCCCCTATTTCGGGCCCCGTGTGGATGTTTGACATATTTTCATGATTCGTGAAGCTTCCGTGATATTCATGATCAGTGCGGAGTATTGTCGAACCCAGGGGCGCGTGATGGTGCTTGCTGCCGTCCGGTCCATCGGGTTCAGCCGGGCTCTGCGTTCGTCCCAGGACGAGGAGGACTTTGAGCAGGAACTGGTCGATCAGTTTGCGCTGGCCCAGGTTGGCGCGGGCATCACCGACGGATTCGTCAGGACTGAGCGTTCGGTGATCTTCGAGTTCGCCCGTTTCATTGGGCAGCCTCTTTGGACCGCCTCTCCGTCTGATGCCGACCGGTTCCTGACCCATCTGCGGCACGAACGGCAACAAGCGCGATCCACAAGGGAAAGCAAGGCCGGCACGCTGGCCAGGTTCTTCGACTTCCTGATCGCCAGATATCAGGGAGACATCCATGCCCTGACCGGTTATGTGGTCACGCAGCCCATCGATGAGTTCAATCGTCCGTCCAGCTCCGCGTCGCCCGCTACCCGGGTCCCGCCGAGCGACCCGGAGGTTGAGGCTCTCTTCTCCCAGTGGCGTGATGCCCTGCCTGACGCACGAAAGTACCTGCCTGCTGCCCGCGATTATCTTGCGGCCTCGCTGTGGCGCCGCGCAGGGCTGCGGATCAACGAGACGGTGATGCTTGATATCAAAGACTGGCGCCCCGATCTCGGGGAGCACGGAAAGATCCACGTCAGGTTCGGGAAGGGCAGCCGCGGCCGCGGCCCGAAACCGCGCCTTGTTCCTGCGATTAATTCCGTCGATGCGCTGCTGGAGTGGTGGCTGACGGACGTGCGCCATCAATTCGGCGATGATTACCTGAATCCAAACGCGCCTCTGTTTCCCAGTGAGCGGCGCGACCGGCATACCGGAGGCCGCGCACGGGCCGGTGATGATGCGCTGCGGGCCGGGCTGGCCGACGCTGTCGAGCGCTGGTTGCCTTCCTGGCAGGGACGGCTGAGTCCGCATGGACTGCGGCACTACTGCGCGTCTTCCCTCTATGCTCGGGGGCTGGACCTGAAAGCGGTCCAGGAACTGCTCGGACATGAATGGCTGTCGACCACAACCCGATATATCCACGTCCATGCGGACCACGTCGACCATGCCTGGGCGGTCGCGAACGAACGCGTGGCTGCCCGGCTGACAGGAGAGTGACACAATGCGTTGGAATCTACGGATGGTCGCCGCGGAGCGCGGGGTCTGGAAATCGACAGAGCTGCGTCGCCGGCTTGCCGATGCCGGCCTGGAGATCAGCACGGGCAAAATGTCCGGGCTCTGGACCGGGACACCGACCACGATCCGGCTCGAAGACCTCGATGTCATCTGCGCGGTGCTGAATTGCTCACCAGCGGAGCTGCTGATCTGCGAACCGGAGAAGGTCGCCGCGGCACGCCCGAAGCTGGCGGAAGCCTCATCAGCCGGAGCCCCGCCGGCTGTGGTTCCCCGGCTCGGGCGCAACCGCTCCAAACCTCCGGCGTGAGGGGATCCAGCCGGCCGCGCCCCTGCAGCGTCTGCGGTCTGCGGCCGGTCGCGTGGAGCCATCCGCGCCGGACGAAGTTCTGCTACGGCTGCATGCCCGGAGGCCCGTTCGTCCCGCCGCCGTGCCGGCGCTGCGCACGCACCGAGGGCTACTACTCCGCAGGACTCTGCGACCGCTGCCATCGCAGCGCACCACAACCGGTAGCCGCGTGCAGGGACTGCCACGCCTGGGGCGTGGGAAGGATCAACCAGTGGCTCTGCGAAGCCTGCAAATACTGGCGGGCAAAATATCCCATAGGGACCTGCAGGGCCTGCGGCACGGCGGCCGCCGTCAATGACGATCAGGGGTGCCGGCTCTGCTGGAACCAATTCATCGCCGCCGGAGGCAGGAAAAACGGAGCCGACCTGCTGGCCGCCAACAGATTCGGCCAGCAGCTGTTCCTGGCCAACCTCCGCCACGCCAGCGCTGGACAACGGCTCGGCACCCGCCGGGAACGCCAAACACAGCCCGTTACCGGCCCTGCCCCGACCTTCACGGCTGTCGCCCACCGCCAGCTCGTACTCTTCCCCGCACCCCGCGACCTTAAGAACGGACGAACCCACGGATTTCCGGCACCGAAAGAACCTGCAATGGCGGCCTTCCTGGATGAGTTCCTCATCGGCCACGCCAACAAGCATGGGTGGAGTCTGACGGCGACCAAGGGCGCGCGCCGCGGACTGGCCATCGCCCTTGGACTGCAGGACACACCGGGGGCGCCCCTACGCGCCACCGACATCATCGGCCTGCAGCAAATCGGAATCAACACCTTGCGGTTGCTGGAAGTGTGCGCTGCAGCCAGCCTGCTTGAGGACGACCGCGAACCAGCCGTGGACAAGTGGTTCAGCACCGCCGTCGCAGCGTTGCCCGAACAAATGCGCAGCGAGCTCAGCCGCTGGTACGTGGTCATGACCAATGGCAGCAGCACCCCTCCCCGCAGCAAGCCCCGGTCGGAACAAACCATCCGCCTGTACTTGCGGTGGTCCCTGCCAGCGCTGCACGCCTGGACTGCGGCCGGACACACCACCCTCCGGGAACTCACGACAGAAGACATCAGGGATGTCCTCCCAGGCTCCGGCAGCCACCGCGCCAGAATGGGGCAGGGACTGCGCTGCCTGTTCCGCTTCCTCAAGAGCCACCGCGTCATCTTCTTCAACCCGATCGGCCCGATACGCACCGGCACCCACGAAACCCTCCACCCCATGCCCATGTCCGCCGCCGTACTGCGCGAAGCGTTCAACTCCGAGGACCCCGCCCGGGCCGCCCTCACAGCGATCGTGGCCTTCCACGGTTTGCGATCCGGCCAACTGCGCAAGCTGCAACTGACCGATATCCACGACGGGCGCCTCCACCTCGAGGACCGCACCATCCCGCTCCCCCAGCCGGTCCAGGATCGCTTGGCTGCCTGGCTGTCCTACCGGGAACAGCGCTGGCCCATGACCAGAAACCCCCACGTATTCATCAGCAGACGCACCGCGCTCGACACTTCCCCGGTCGGCGTCCAATGGATCACCACATCGATGGGCATGACCGCGCAAGAAGCCCGCGAAGACCGGATCCTCCACGAACTGCACGCCAGCGGCGGCGACATCCGGCGCCTCTGCGACATGTTCGGTCTCAGCATCGCCGGGGCCAGCCGTTACTCCGCCGTCCTGACCCACCCGGAACTCCAAAACGCTTGACCTTCCCTGCCGGGCCAACTCCAGCGAGTCTGCGGAACAAACTAGACCCCCGCTGACCCTCCGCGGGACGGGCCGACCAATGAACGGAACGTGCAGGTCCCACTCTCGTTCACCGTTCCTTGCGGGCTGAAAGGTGACAAATAGCGCTGTGAAAAGACCACCATTTATCGCTGCGAGAGACACTTTCAGCGAGCCGCCCGGGTTGTAGCGAATACCGTTTTGATCCGTATGTGTAGTATGCCAAGGGCGCGCAACGTACCGCACAGGGCCCCGGATGAAGGCAATAGCTGCCCGCTCCTCGCTTGCGCCGTCGGAGGGCCCGCCTCCCGCGCCAATCGCCAGGAACCGCTATTGTTGCGGATGAAAACGATACCCAATCCTGTGGCGGCAAATGCTGTGAGAATCAGGCCCTGTGCCCTGTCTCCCAGGACGACCATCGAGACGGCTGATATTCCGAAAATAGCAATCCCGAAGATTAGTGCAATCCATCCAAAAACCCTTGCGTTTCTCGACTTGCTGCTACTCACGAGGATCGTCCCCTCTACGTTCCGCAGATCCTCGCGGCATCGATTCCCCTTCAATCGTGCGCCGTATTCCCTGAACGATGCCGAAGGTGGCGAACCCGACCCCCAGACCGCTGGTTGCAATTGACAGCCCTACGAAGCCCGTGTAACTGAGATCTACCTTGACTACCGCCCCAGATGCCTTGGGAACCCTAAGCGTAGTTGGCAGCGGCTTGAAATCGAGGAAACGCAGGTTGTCTCGGTTCGATCTTCTATGGGCAAAAATCCGAACCTCGGGTCCCTAATGAAGGAAGTGGTCGCGCCGCCGATCGTCTGCTGAGTGATGTCTGCCTTCAGGCACGCAGCCTTGGATCATTTACTTGCTTTTCCTTCTGGACATGATGGCTGCAAAGACTCCGCCGAGTCCAGCCACGAACATCACGATTCCTATGGCCCGCCCCGTTGTGTCGGTTGCCGCGGCGAAGGACATAACGCCTACCACTGCAAGCAGTGACATCACGACCATGTAAAAACGGCTCATTCATCCCTCCCAGTGGCTAACAATTGTGGATGATCCCTGCACCACCGGATGCTGCGCCAAATATGGAGAAAAAGAGACCGGTTGCAGCCCAGAAACCAACAGGCCCGGTGACCGGGATGGAGGCTGCAGCTCCGATGATTCCCAAAATGCCAGCTGACAAGCCTATCCATGAAAGCACACACTGGCCAGCATCAAGGCCGGTCCCGTCGGTGGCGTTGATGGGGTTGCAGCCGACGTAGGCGTAGCGGTTGGCGCTCAGCCCGCTGGGGTCGGGTTGGGTGAACCGGCCAGTGGCGGGGTCGTAGTACCGGGCTCCGAATTTTGTGTATCCGGTAATGGTGTCTTTGTAGCCTCCGGCGTATTGCCACGGGTTGTTTGCAGCCTGCGAGCCCGCGCTGGTCGTGTTGCCCCAGGAATCGTAGGCGTAACTCGCGGCCGCGGCCTGGGTGCTGTCTGTGAGCAGGATGATGGAGCCGAGAGCGTCCATCGTGTAGTAGAAGCTTGCCCCGGTGCTGGTGCGCATGCTGATGAGCGTACCCTGCGGGTCGCGGATGAAGGAGGTGGTGGCTCCTGCGGAGGTTTGCTGGGTGATCCCAAGTGTCCCGTTGAGGAAACTGGTCGAACCGGCGGTGGTGCGTTCGTCGTTGCGTGGTCCGGCGTAGGTGAAGTTGGTGGTGGTGCCGTTGGTGTAGCTGGTGAGCTGGTCGAAGGTGTTATAGGACTGGGTGGCGGCGCCGGCTGTGGTGGTGTTGCCGTTGGCGTCGTAGACGTAACCGGTCGCACCTGTTGGTGGTGTGGCGCAGGTTCCGGTGCTGGCCCCGGTCCAGCAGAGCTGGTCTGCGGTGTTGAACGCGGCGTACACGGTAGCAGCCCCGGTCTTGGTGGCCTGGGTGCGGTTGGCGTCGGCGTCGTAGGCCCAGGTCTCCGTGGTGGTTCCGGTGATGGCGGAGGTGAGCCGGTTGACCGGGTCGTAGGCATAGGTCGTGGCGAGGCTGCCGTTAGGGGTCATCGTTTTGCGCAGCGCCCCATCCTTGGTCCCGTTGACCGTGTAGGTGTACGCCCGTGAGGCCAGGACGGTGCCGCCGCTGTTTTTGGCGGTGATGCTGGTCGTGCGGCCGGCGTTGTCGTACACGGTGGTGTTCGTGACCCCGTTGGGGTAACTCGTGGCGGTCCGGCGGTTGTTGTTGTCGTAGCCGAAGCCCGTGCATTTGGTGCTGTTCGGGTAGGCGGGGGTCGCGGGGCAGGACCCGCCGGGCTCGGCCAGGGACAGGATCCGGTTCGCGGCGTCGTAGGCGTAGGCCACGGTCCCGGTCGGGTCCGTGAAGGTGAGAATGTTCGAAGCGCCGTCGTAAGTGACGGTGGTGGTGGTCCCGCCGATGGTCTTGGTCAGGGCCCTGTTTTGGGCGTCCCAAGTGTAGGTGGTGGTCCCGGCCGCGTCGACCCGCTGGGTGAGGTTCCCGGCGGCGTCGTAGGTGTAGGCCACGCACGTCGCGGCGACGCAGCTGGCGCCGAACCGGATCTGGGTCAGCCGGTCGTTTCCGTCGTAGCTGTAGCTCGCGGTCTGGTTGTTGCCGTCTTTCTTCGTCGCGACCCGCCCGGCCGCGTCGTACGTGTAGGTGATGGCTCCCAGGGGCGACGGCCTGGTCACCGTGATGGGGTTTCCCGCGGTGTCGTAGGCGTAGGCGGTGGTGTTGCCGTTGCCGTCCGTGGAACGGCACAACTCGCCGGGCTTGGCGCCGCAGGTGGTTCCGAGCGCATCTGCCTCGTAGAAGCGTTGCGGGGTGCCGCCGGCGTTGCCGGGGGTCAGGATCTTGGACGGGTACTTGGTGTTCGCGTCGTATTGGATGGTGCTGGTATTGCCTTCGGTGCTGGTTGTGCTGTTGGGCCGGTGGTTCAGCAGCGGGTCGCCAGTGGCTGTGGGGTAGGTGAAGGAGACCTCGGCGCCTGCTGTGCCGACGGCCGGGGAGGTGATTTTGGTCAGGCTGTTGTTGGCATCGAACGTGGATGTGGTGGTGTGGGCCAGCCCGTCGGTGGTGGTGAGCCGGTTGTCGTGGGCGTCGAAGGTGGCCGAGGCGGTGTGTCCGTTCGGGTCCGTGACGGTGAGGACCCGGGTCTTGGTGCCGTCCAGGGTGTAGGTGGCCTGCTTGCTGTTCGGATCGGTCAGATAGGACAGGCTCGAGTCAGCGCTGTGGGTGACGGTCCAGGTCGCCGCGGCGGCCGAGCCGGAGCCGTAGGTGATGGTGTTGACCCAGTTATCTGCCGCGTAGGCCAGGGCGGTGGTGTTGGTGCGGCCGTCGGTGATCGAGGTGAGTTTGCCGTTGGTGTAGGCGAAGGTGGTCACGGCGCCGGTGGCGTCGGTGATCTTGGACATCCGTCCTGTCCCGCCGCCGTATTCGATGTTCACGGTCCGGTTCAGGGAATTGTCGGTAATCGCCGAGGGCTGGTTCAGGTTGTTGGGGTCGTTGTAGACGTAGGTCACGAACCGGCCCTGCGTGTCAGAGGTCTGGGTGAGCAGCCCGTTGCTGTAGTAGTAATTGACGACGTTCGGATTGAGGATGTTCGAATCGAACGAATCCAGCAGGATGAAGTTGATGCCGTCGGACTGGTAGTCGTTGGTGATGCCGGTGTCGTTGAACCGCAGCTGGTACTCCGCGGTGGAGATCTTGGTCAGGGAGGCGTTCAGTCCCGGAGGCATCGTGTAGGTGGATCCCGAAAGGACGAAGGTGTACCAGCCCCCGTCCGGGGCCGTGTAGATCACGTTCGAGGTGGCCGGATCGATCCGCAGCGCGGATTCGAGCCGTCCCATCGACAGGGTGGGCCGTTGGTCGTATTTGCTGTTATACCGCCAGGCGACGTTCACGTCCTGACCGATGCCGCGGATGTTGAACAGCCGCCCGGTGAGCACGACGTTTCCGCTCGTGGGGTTCAGGGCCAGGGTGGAAGAATCGGTCAGGGAATGGCTGACCATGGAGGCGCTGCTCCGGGAACCGGAGCCTGTCCCGTTGGCGGTGACCGGGGGCAACAGGTTGGCGTTGGCGAACCAGCCCTGGGAGTCGATGATGACGTTGACGGAACTGCCGCCGGAGTTGAAGATCTTGATCTTGCCCGTGCTGGCGCTGGGCCGGACCACGATGACGTTCGAGGCGGAATCCGAAGAGTAGCTCACGGAGCTGAGGTTCGGTTCGGCTTCGTCCGAGGGCCAGACGCGCAGGTACCCGAACCCGGAGGAGAGCGGGGTGATGTTCATCATGACACCGGCGACATTCGCTGAGGCGGCGGGCAGACCCCCGACACCGCCGATCTGGACCTCGACCGTGGTGTTGGCGGGGATCGCGGTATTCGGAGCCACGCGGGAGTCATAGATCCGGGACTCGACCGTGGTGAACGAGCTCGTGGAGACCTGGCCGTCGAAATAGCCTTGGATGTCGATGAGCACATTCACCCCCGGGGTGACGGACACGTAGTGCTTGATGTCCACCACGCCGGCGGCATTCATCTGCAGGACCGCGCCGATCGCGGTGGTCTGGTTGCCGCGGAAATTGATCGATGTCCCAGGGTTACCGCCCTGGGCGAACCCGTCCCCGGGAAGCGTTGCGAAGACAGGGTTGGACGCGTCGGTACTGATGACCGTGATGTTGGCGAAGACCGCCCCCGCCGTGTCCGGGACACCGCCCTTGCCCTTCAGCGTCGGGGACTTGACTGCCGTCCCGGTCCAGGCACCGGCGGGAAAGCCGGTGCCGTCGCGAGTATCGATCACCCGGGACGTCGGCACCGACACGAATCCGCCCGGGGCCGGCGTACTGCCCGAGGTGAAGTATCCCTGCACGTCGACGATGAATTGCTGCGAAGTGCTGGAGTAGAGCGCGAGCTTCCCGTCGCTGCCGACCGCGATGGCGGCCGAATTCGAGATCGTGTCCCCGGCACCGGAGAACAGCACCGTGGTCTCATGGTGGCGGCCCGAGTTGGGCACGAGCTGCGCGGCGTTCGGTGCCGTGCCGCCCACGATCGTCAGGTTCACCAGGACCGTGGCGACACCTGTGGCCGGGACCCCGGCCTGGCCCAGGATCTGGAACGGATACCACGTGCCGGCGGCCACCGGGCCGGTGATCCCGCCCAGGCCACTGCGGGTATCCACGGCCCTGCCCTGGACCGGGACGAACACACCGGCCTGCACCGACGGGGTGGACTGCATCGGCGCGAGAGCCGGCGCCTGGACCGACGCAGACGCAAGCGGCCCCGAACCTGTCGAAGCGGGTGCAGCGAACGCTGGGACGCTGAGCCCATACGCGCCAAGCGCGGCCGTAATAAATGCGGCAATAAGGATCCTGAATGTCAGGAAACCGGTGGAAACAGACGGGAAAAAGGCAGGCTTGCGCCGGCTCCGGACAATAGTCATCCCCCACAGAACTTTCTACGAAACAGACCGCAGGGCCGCCATGCACGAAAGCACGAAGCCTCGAGACCAATGATGGGACGAGGCTAGGATCATTGCCTCTCAGAGGCAAGCTTTTTCGGTCCAATTCCTCATGACAGATCCTGTCATGTTCAATAAAGCGGGAAATCAAGAGCCAATCCAAAGGGTGACGGGCTGGGTCCAGTGCCGGAAATCGGTGCAATGCCGGCCCACATGCAAGTCCTCCCAAGCAATGCCTGGCCTTCGTCAGGAGCGCCACCGACGCCGCGGTCAGGAGTTCGTAAACACGGCTGTAACGGCTATTCCAAAGTCGGAATTACCCGCCAGGCTGAGCTACCGATCACATTAGATGCAGCGTATTGAAGATCTTGCAAACTTCGAGAAGATAGCACTGGAATGGCAGTTTTAGGAGGGAGGGACGCCCTACGTCAAATCGGCGTTCTGCCGGCGGATTTCTTCCCTGGTACGACGTCCGCGACGCAGCGCTCCGGCCGGAACGCCTGGCCATTTCCTACCGGCGTTGTACTTGCGCTGCAGGCGCCTGACTTCGCGCATGGTTGCCGCCTCGATGAATTCCGTGATGGAGGCATATCCCTCGAGGTGACCGGTAGCCAGGTACGCTGCCCGGACCTGCTGTGCATCAGACTCCGTGAAGTACGGGGAGAAGGACTTGCTCTTCTTATCCACGTTGATTCAGTTCCTCCGGCAGCAGTTACTTAGAGGCGTCAAAGGTCGACCCGTGGCGGAGGTCGCTTCCGAGTCTCCCTGAACACTCGTGGCTACAGCGTGGCCAGCCAACTCACGGTGTCCAGCCCGTACGCTTAGGCCTGGTCGCTTGGGTTCCAGTCCACCGGGGCTTTAGATTTTACGAACCCACGGGAAACGTTGGCGTAGCGGAGGCTGGGGCCGATCTCCTCGACCTCTAGCTCCACTACGGTGCGCTTCTCGCCTTCCTTGGTCTCGTACGAGCGGGACTTCAGCCTTCCGGAGACGATGACGCGCATGCCCTTGGTGAGGGATTCGGCGACGTTCTCGGCCGCTTCACGCCAGACCGAGGCCCGGAGGAACAGGGTTTCCCCGTCCTTCCATTCATTGGACTGCCGGTCGAAGGTACGCGGCGTTGACGCGACGGTGAAGTTCGCGACGGCCGAGCCTGACGGGGTGAACCGCAGTTCCGGGTCGGTGGTGAGGTTGCCTATGACGGTAATGGTTGTTTCGCCGGCCATGATGTGGACCTTCCTAAGGATGTGGCTGAGAGTGGTGTCTTCGGTTTCGGGGCTGTCCTGCTCGATGTCGTACCAGGGGGCCGCGGGGTCCGGTTCCACGATGTAGGGGTCGATCAGGGGGACGTTGATGGTGCTGGAGGGGTTGGCTTCGAGTCCGAACCAGTCCTCGTCCGGGTCGTACCGGCGGGGGGTGAGAGCGAACCGGTCCTGCCGGGCCTCCATCAGGCCGCCTTGTGGTGCATGGCAGCCTGGACGAGCTTGTCGCGGCGCAGGCCCGCCCAATGGTCTTCGTCATCGGCATTGTTCACGACGACGGGTGCCTGGGAGTAGCCAAGGTCCTGAGTGATGTATTCCAACGCCGCCGGTACTTCGGTGATGTCCACCGCCTGGTAGGTGATGCCTTTGCGGTCGAAGTAGGCCTTCGTCTCATCGCACTGGCTGCAGGCCGGCTTGGTGTAGATGGTGTACTCGGCGGATGTTGAAGCTGGGGTTGAAGTCATTGTCAGTCCTGCGTTTCGTATGGGTGCTGGTTGCGTTCGTCTGAGTGAGGGTGAATTGCTTTTGTTTAGCGGGCGGCCTGGTTTTTGAGGATCCGGAAGGCTGCAACGCCGGCTGTGATTGCCGCGAGGGCGGCTATCGGAATGGTCACGGCGTCGGCGAGGGTAAGCATCTCGCTGACAAAAAGGACGATGGCGACGGCCGCGAAGCCGCTCATCGCGGTGAGGATGATGAGCCATCCTGTGAAGATCGTCTCGTAGGTCTTGTCTTCGGCGGACCGGGTCTTCGTGGTGGCGGTGGAAGTAGTCATTTTCAGTCCTCGGTTTCGTATCAAATGTGGAGCGGTTGCCTGGGTGACTTTCTATCTCAATTCTACCGTTTTTCATATGAAAAACAAGGGATTTTGCCCTTATTTTACGGGGTTTTATAGGTGATTTTTGCGGCTGGTGCCGTTGCTTGGATCACCCAGGGCCGCGGGGACCTGACGGCGATCGACGCCGTCGGTGACTGTGGTCATCACCGCCCTGAACCACAGCGTGAGCCCCCTGAGCGCCTTAGGGTCCGGCCCCCTGCCTTGGTGAGGTTCCCGCCCATGCTCCGCCCCGCCCCCTGCTGGATTGCGTCGTCCCGGCTGAAAATATCCCGGCCACAACGAAAGGCGGGCCGGCAACGGTTGTCCTGGCCCATGGGGAAGTCTGCCGTCATCTCCGAGCGTGCCCCGTTGCGCCGGATAGCAGCCAGGCCCCTTTGGTATTACGGCCCAACCGGGATGAGTCAGAGAAGTCGACAGGATTTAGACTGGCGCCATGGGCGAGAGCGTGCCACGGGCTTTGCGTCCTCCCGTTGCACTGGCATTGGCGAAAACGGTAGAGACCGTCCCAGGCGAAGACGCCTTTCACGGCGACGCCCTGGCCGCCGAACCCAAATGGGACGGCTACCGGGCATGTATTTTCGTGGAAGATGCAGGTGCATCGCTATGGTCCAGGCAAAACAAGGACCTGTCACGTTATTTCCCCGAGCTAGTCGACGCCTTGGCCGGCCAGGCACCTCCGGGCTGCGTGATCGATGGCGAAGCGGTGGTCTGGTCCAAGGGTCGGCTGGACTTCGAGGCCCTGCAACACCGGCTGACTTCTTCGAAGGCTGGCCTTGCCCGGCTGGTTCACGAGATGCCGGCGTCCTTCGTGGCTTTCGACCTTCTCGCGGTCGCCGGCCACGACATCAGACCCCTGGCATGGTCCCGACGCCGGGAACTCCTCGAAGAGCTCGCCCGCACCTGGGTTCCACCGCTGAACCTCTCCCCGGTCACAACAGACAGAGAACTCGCGCTTCAGTGGTTCCGGGATCTTCCCTCCACAGGGGTCGAGGGATTAATTCTGAAGAGAACCGACCAGCCTTACTCAAGCGCCCGCATCTGGTCGAAGGTCAAGCACCATGAGGTCCTGGACGTGATCTGCGCTGCGGTTATCGGCCCGCGCCCACAGCCTACGGCTGCGGTGGTCGGGCTTCCGGTTGGTGGGCGGCTGCGGATTGTCGGCCGCTCCACTCCCCTGACGGCGCATGCCGGCAGATCTCTTGCGATGCATTTGCGTGCATCTCGCGGGGATCATCCGTGGCCGGAAGAGATCACCGAGACGATGTTGGACAGGTTCAACAAGGAACGGGGCACGGTGCGTCTGACGCTGGTGGAACCGCTTGTCGTGGAAGTCTCGGCGGACGTGGCCTGGTCCGGCCGCTCGTTCCGCCATCCGGTGCGCCTGCTTCGGGCGCGCCCGGAGCTGGACCCCGCCGATGTCCGGTTCCCGGACCATCTGGCCCGCTAGACCTGCCCCACACCAGGGTTCTCCGGATCCTCAATAGATTCATGGAGAGCCGGGATACTGGCGGCAGCCATGCCGATCGCTGCAATGACCGCGATGAACGATGTCGCGTCCTGGAACGGGACGACAACCATGGGGTTGAGGACGACGGCGTTGATCATGGCAGCAGCCATGATCACAGCTACAAAGAACCTCAGGTGTTGTCGTGGGCTGAGCACGGCCCCCAAAGGCAAAACAACTCCCAGCATGCCAGGAGTGTGAGGAGGGTGGCTTTCGTAGCCACCGGTTCCAGGACTCTCAGCCCGTCGGGAGGGGCCGCAGCCCACAGTAGCCCCGCGGATATTGCCGAGCAGGCCGCCACTGTGATTCCAAGGCACCTCAAAATAGTGCGGTAATGCTGGGTCGGCAGCTCGGTCATCACGGGATACCCTTCCATCTGGTGCGCTCTCTCCCGCCTCAAAGACTCCGGCGGGAATGCAGATAGTCTCTAGTCTTCAAGTGCGCGCTTTCCGTGATTCGTGTCGCAGAAAATAATGAAGCAGGGCCCGTTTTCGCTGCCGCCCGGCCGGGCCCCAATAGTGAGAGTGCTTTGGAGGCGCGCCCGGGTTCCGGGGACGCGCCGGGTCTTTTCTGTGGATGGCAGGGCGCTGGTTGTGCACAGTCCGTAGCTGGTTGGCCCGGGTGGTTGTGGGTATCGGGTGCACAACGCTTCGGGGCTTCGACGGCGGACCGTTTGCTGTCGTTCCTGGCTTCTAGGATGGTTTCCCCACCGGGCGAAGGGGGAAGGGGATGCATGGAGGATGGAGGGCGGCCGCGGGCCAGTGCCTGGCAGATCGCCGGCGTGTGGATCTCGGCTGCGGCGTTGCTTTTGACGGCGGCAAGGATGGGTCTGGATCTGTGGCAGCTGTGCGGGCGCTGAAAGGCGGCTGGCTCTGATGAGTCGACCGCCCGCGCGGGTGCTGCCTACCTGTCGTACTGGGATGTTGGATCCTTGGGTGTCGGTTCTTCGGAGGAGGAGAAGAACAGGGACGCTGCGACGACGAGGGTCTTGATGTAGCGGGTCATGCGGTGCCTTAGGGTAGAAGAGCCTTCCTTCTCTCTTCTATGCGCCGTTGATCCTGACGGCCCGTTTGAGGACCTGCCCGCTTCCCGTGACGGCCCATTCTGCGAGCCACTGGTACAGTGGTGCAGTCCCGCCGGTACCCCCCATTCCGGCGGGACATTCTTTTGCCCCGGCGCCTCCAGGCACCTAGTTTCTGCGGGGTTGCCGCAGAATAGGGAGCATGTGTGGACGCTATGCCATTGGAAAAAGCGGTGAGGATCTGGCCAAGACGCTGGGGGTTCATTTCCCGGCCAGCGCGTTGGCTTGGGAGCCGACGTACAGCCTGGCCATCACCAATTCAGCACCAGTGGTGCGGGAGCGGCTGGCGGACGGCGGGGAGCTGCAGCGAGAGGGCGCGTTGCTGCGGTGGGGCGTTCCTGATCCGGCCCCGGAACGGTTGGGCAAGCCGATGCAGAACGCCCGGCTGAGTTCGATCCACTTCTTTGAGGTCTGGAAGAACCTCTACCGTTCAGGTATGCGGGCTATGGTGCCCATGAGCGGCTATTTTGAGTGGATCGAGACGAAACCGAAGTACAAAGTGCCGATCTTCATCCATGACCCGGCTGCGCCGCTCCTTCTGGCCGCAGGCCTGTGGTCGCCGGATGAGACTTATACGGTCATCACGGTCCAGGGGAAGGATGCGGCGGGGGAGGTCCATAACAGGATGCCGCTCTTCCTGGATCCGGAGTTGATGGGTTCCTGGCTGAACCCGGAGGCGCTTGCGCCGAAGGACGGTGCTGCCTTGCTGAAGGACGTCCGGGCCGGTTCGGACATGATTGCCTCCAAGCTGTACACCCATCCGGTCAGCCGGGAGTTAAACAACGTGCGCACGGCTCCGCGTGAAGATCCCCGGTTGCTCGAACCGGTGGACTTGGCGAAGGCTTAGCCGTCAAGCAGCCTTGACGATCGGCAGTTCGTCCCAGTGGGTGGTGTATCTGGGGGAGAGCATGTCGCGCTTCATGGTCCAGTCCGGGCCGCCCTTGATGCCTGCTTGGCCGAGCCCGATGGACCCTCGGCCGTATTTCCCGGCTACTAGCTCGAGCAGCGGGCCGACGCCGCGTTCTTCGTGAACGTTCTCGAACGGTTCCAGGGGCTTTTGGTTCCCGCTGGGCCGCAGGTCGGTGACCATGATCCCGGCGCGGACGTATTTCACGCCGTCGTTGATCTTGGGAATGAGGGCGTGGGCCGCTTTGGTGAGGATCACCGGGTCGGCGGTGGGCATCGGCAGACCAACGCAGACGGATGGGTAGGACGTGTCGCCGGGGCTGTAGTAGGAGGTGCCGGCGAAGGCGGTGAGCACTTTGGCTTGAAGGTCGTGTTTGGCCAGGCGGGCGCTGGCCTGTTGCGCGTACACGCTCATGACCTGGCGCATGTCCGCCGCCGTCGTGATCGGTTTGGAGAAGGACCGGGAGAATATCAGCTGGTCCCGTCCTATCCGTTCTTCCTCCATGGGGATGCAGGGAGTTCCCTGCAACTCGAGGACGGTCCGCATCATCACCACCGAGAACTTGTCCCGGATCGCTACAGGACTCGCCTTGGACAGGTCAAGAATCGAGTAGATCCCGATCCCCGCCAGGCGTTTCGTGAGCCTAGTGGCCACGCCCCAGATCTCGCTCACGGACAGGCGGGACATGAGCGCTTCGCGCTCGGCCGCCGGCACGGATTCCCACCGGCACACCCCCTCAAAGACAGGGTTGTGTTTGGCCCACTTGTTGCTGAGCTTCGCCAGGGTCTTCGTGGAGGCGATGCCCACGCAGACGGGCACCCCGACGTGCGTGCGGCAAGCGTCTTTCATGGCCCGGCCCAGGACCAGCAGATCCTCTCCGGAGCCTTTAACGCCCAGGAAGCACTCGTCAATGCTGTACACCTCCTGCCAGGCCGAATACCGGGCCAGGAGCTCCATGACCCTTGCGCTGATCGATCCGTAGAGCTCGTAGTTGCTGGATCTAGCCTGGAGCCCCCATTCCTTGGCACGGGGTGCGAGTTTGAACCACGGCTCGCCCAGCACGATTCCGAGCTTCTTGGCCTCATCTGAGCGGGTCACGGCACACCCGTCGTTGTTCGACAGGACAATGAGCGGCTTGCCTTCGAGGGAAGGATCGAAGATCCGCTCAGCTGAGGCGTAGAAGCAGTTGACGTCGATGTGGGCGATTTCCTGCATACGGCGCATCACCGCCGGCCTAGACATAGTGAAGGCACCTGACCGCAACGCCCCAGATCCGCAGATCCGAAAGTTCCTGGACGCGGATCGGCGGGTATTTGGGGTTGTCGGCCTGCAGGATCACGCCGGCCCTGGTGATCCGCAGCCGTTTGATGGTCAGTTCGCCGTCGAGGATCGCCACCACCACGGACCCGTCCTTGGGCTCCAGTGCCCGGTTCACAATGAGTTCGTCGCCGTCGCTGATGCCTCCCGGCTCCATGGAATCCCCGGACACCCGCACGATGAACGTGCTGGTCTTGTCCTTGATCAAGTGCTCGTTCAGGTCGAGTTCAGAGGAAAAATAGTCCTGACTCGGAGAGGGGTAGCCCGCCGGGACGGCTACCGGTGCCACCGGGACGCGCCCGGGAGGCGCCCCCGCGTCTATCATGCGAGGGTCCAAAGCAAGACTCATGACACACCTTTATTCGAAAATATGTTCGAATAAAGTCTAGTCGCTCATACTGACATTTCACCGGGCAGGGGAGGGGAGGGGAGGACCCGGCGCCAGTAAGCCGCTTCCGCGCTCGTAAGTATCTCGTAGATCCGCTCCCCCGTGAACTTCCCCCAGTAGGGGCGTTCCTCGACGCCCAACGCTCCCAAGGACTCGATGGCGGCCGCCAGGACCACGTCATCTTCGATCGAGGGTTCAACCCAGTCCCGGACTCCATCGTCGGTCAGCTCTTCCCAGGTGTAGGGGGAGGTCGCAACGGTTGCGGGACTTTGTATAGAGGCGTGCCTGGTATTCATCGGAGGTCACGGACATCAAAGAGGTCCGGCCGGTTGGTGGGTGCGATGTTGGGTGGGTGACCTGGTAGCCGGTCAGGATGTGGTGCCGGTGGTGGAGTTGTTGGCGGATTTCCTTGATCCGGTGGCCAAGGCGAGGTGCGATTGCAGCGGGGGTACCGTTGCCGTTGGTGCTGTCCCCGATGTCGTTGCGTGATGGCATTGTGTATCCCCGTGCCGTGGGCCAGTGTATGCGCCTTTCCTTCATGGTATTCCCGGTGGCGGCCGCGTTGAAGGGAAACAATATGCTGCGCACCCCAGGGTAGTCGTCGGGTTGGCGAACAAGGCGTCGACTGTGTTGCCGCTACGGACGCCGAACCAGTCGGCGCTTTGAGGCTGGCTCCTCACAGAGGCCGCCGACGCGCGGCGTCCTCGTCCGACGACGTGACCACAGGTCTGATGGCCAAGGCTCAGTCGGTGTGAGCGGAATCTATCTGCTTCACGAATTGCAGAGCCTCCGCATTGGTATAGCGGCCTTGTTCGTAGCGGGTCTTGTAGCGGTCTGCGTACGGATCCGTATTCTTGGGCTGTCCTCGCTTCGGCAACGGAGGAAGCTCCAGCGTCAGTAGCACGGGTGACGCCTCCGGGTCGACGAGCCGCCCGTCTGGATAGGCTGGCCCCGTCTGCTCAGAGGGTTCCTGGTTACAGTGCCCGCGGCCGATATCCAGACAGAGGTGCTGGACGGCCAGCGCGCTTCGTTTTATGGGCAGCGGGAGCCAGTCCTCGATGAGGTAGCTCCGCCATGTCACTCCTTGGTCGCGAAGCGGAACATCGCCCTGGAGGCTGTTGCAGTAGGGGCAGCACAACGCCAGGTAAGAGCAACCGGCAGTTTTGCTAGATCTGGTTGCAAGGAACATGGGTGCAGGCAAATCTGACTTCTTCAGGACAGGCATTACCCGATCGGCAATGATTCGCTCGATCCTGTCGGTAAGGAAAAACCTGGAGCCGTAATAGTGTTTGGCCAGCAGAGTTCCTTTTTGACCGCACCTTGTTTCGACCTGGAGGTCATCCAGGCGCCACGCAGTGATCCACCGGTTGCAGCCCTCGCGCCAACATTTCACCATGGCCGTATCCAGCGAGTAGGCCCGGACGACCGGTTCCACGAAAGACTTCACCCTCTTATTCAGCAAATGCGCGACCGCCTCCGCCGCATCGAATGGTTCGGACCCTGCGAAGGCCGCCGGCAGGCTGAGGGTCCGCGCACCGGACGCACCACCGATCATCACGGATGGCACAACGCTGGCCGCCTCCCTGTTCACCTCTGCGACCAGCCAGAAGCACTGAACCCCCTCCGCCTCGTAGCGCTCCTGCCTGCGACGAAACTCGTCGGCGTCCTGACGTGAGAACTGGATTTCCACGGCGTACCGATCATCGTCCCGGGTAACCATGACGTCGGCGATCCACGACCGGTCGGGAGCCGGATATTCGATAACCGCGTCCCAGCCGGCCGCCCGCGCGGCGGCTACAACCAAGGACTTCATCTCCAGATGGTCGGCCGATTCTCCGCCAGGATGCAGAGTGCAGTGTGCGTCGGCGTGGTGATAGAAGTGTTTGAGTCCACGTGGAGAAATCCGAGGCTTGCCCGGTTGGCCGCAGGCCATGATCAGCGGTTCTCCGGCCTTCCACCGGCGTCGGAGAGCCGCCCATTCCTCGTCGTTCAGGAATGGTGCCTCGATTCGCTCATCGGACAGATAGGCGGCAAGCGGCATGGTTTCCTCCCCCAGTGGAATTGGCTCTCGAAATGGACAATACCTTCGGTAGCCGGGCGCGAGGGCCGGACACGTCATTCCACGATTGATCAGCAATGCAGACCAGCGTCCTCGGCGGCGCACCCGACCTCTCAAATCACACCATCGGGAGATCACGCCTCATCAACAACGACAAGGCCCGTTATCGGGTTTCGTGGACGAAAAGCACTGAAGTAACCACCGAGCTGCAAACAGCGCCCTACCCTTCATTTTGCAGGGTCAGTTGCGGTTCAGCCCAAACTGCCTGCTAAGAAGCGCACGCTTGTAGTGGGCCTCGGCTGCGTCGATCTCTATTGTTGAAGCGCCGGGGCTGAAGACGCGCAGGATGCTGAACTGAAAATGGTTCCGGTGGGACATGTCCAGATCATCGAGGCTGCGGAGTGCGACGTTGCCGCCGTGGCCGGTCTTCGCGTATGCACTCCATCGCCCCAGGATCCGTTCGCTGCCGTCAGCCTTCCCCACGTACAGCTGTCCTGTTTTCGTGTCGGCGATCACGTAGATTCCCTGGACCGCTTTGAGTACTGCCCGCCAGCTTTCATAGCGGGAGTCCTCAATGACCGATTGCAGCTCGCTGAACGAGAGGATCAAGTTATCGAAGCCCGGGAAGGCCCGGGCCTGGGCGTCGGCGATCTCAGTGACTCGGAAGCCTCTGCCCAACTCCCCTCGCTTCGCCCAGTTGACTGGGTCATTGGACCAATCGATGACCAGCCGATTTTGGAAGGTGGCGAGGCACGAGGATGGCACCAGGTCGTAGAAGCGCCGCGTCTCGGTTCGTTCGGCCGGAGCTTCGCCTTTGTTCTCGTAGGCGTTGAGGAACCTGCAGCGGTTACCTCCGACGGCGATGAAGTTCAGCCAGATGAGTGGTGGAGTCTCGGGGAACTTAGAGTTATTGACCCCCTGTTCGCGAACGTATGCAATGATCTTTGCCGGTGTGAGATCGTCGGGTCCGGTCAACCCTGTCTTCGTATACGTGTGACGAAGCAGCAGCACCTGTCTCGGATCGACCCCGGCCGCCTCGAGAATATTGCCGAGAGTGAGGTGCCCCTCGAAGTGGTGCGGTTGTGCAGTAGTTGTTTCCATCTATCCGGCGCTGTCTTTCGTTAAATTGGGGCTCTCCCGGCCGAAAAGGGGGGACCCAAAATCCAGAGCACCTACTTCGTTCGGAGCTCTGTCACGATCCAACTTTGAAGGCCCAACGTTCAACCTCATCGAAGCCAATCTGTCGTTCGGGAGTAGAGAGGAGCCTGGCCCAGTCGGCCATGAGTCCGATGGCGGTCGAGTAAGTTGCATAGCCGTATCCGCTGCCGGTCTTGGGAGTCAGAGGTTCTTCGGTGTATCGACTCAGGGTCTTGAGGACTCGCTTGTCCACGATAAGACACGGGTGTTCAAGGTTGCCTGCGCCGGCAAAGTAAAGGTATTTGGTGAAGAAGTTAGGACCCAACGATCCAATCAAGGGTCTGAATGGCTGCAAAGTTCTGAAGGCATCTTCCGGATCGGTCCGTGACGCAATCGCTGCGCGCCGTAGCGCAACTCCGATTCCGGGAACGTCCTGCTCAACCGAAGCTATGCGCTGCGTGGTGTTTCGGTGGCTGGACCCGGTCCCCCAAGCGAGGGTCTGCCAGAGCAAAGCGTAGGCAGCCTCGTTAGTTTCGTCCTCACAGGCGGCGTTGGCCATCGTAAACAGTGACCCTCGGCTGATGCGACCTCGTTCGGTTTCACCGCCGATACCGCGGAGCGGGGCACCGGGAAGGTGCCCTATGCGAACATTCCAGTAGCGAAGGTCTAGTTCGAAGCCATGCTGGTCGATGGCTTGGAACCGAGGAGTCACGCGAAGGTGTTCGCTCAGGTCGACGGGAGCTTGAATATGCGCGAGTGTCGTCATATTTTCCACATTAACGCCCCAATACCGTGCGCCCAGGGCATTGACCCCTGTCAAGACATGGGCCGGAGTTCATAGTCGCCTGCCCCGAGGTACTGGCAGAGGGTTTCGCGGCTGATGCCGAATTCGCGGGCCAGGCCGGTCCTCGGCTCCCACGCGCCGGCCCGCCTCCGTAGCTCCCCTGCCGTCTCGGGCGAAAGTGCTTTCCGGCGTGCCGCTCACGATAGCGCTTCGCCCTTTGACGAAGATTTGTAAGCAGTCCAGCGTAAGTTGGATCGGTAGCGGCTTTCGCTCGACCTTTACCAAAGTCCATCAAATGGGGGCAGAGTGGCAAACATGTGGCAACCCGACAGTGAGGCAGAAATCCTTGAGGGCATCCGCAGCGGAGCTTTGTCTGAGTCCCACTACATTGAAGTCAAGGAACAGGCACGAAACGAACAAATTGCCCAGACACTGGCGAGTTTCGCCATTGATGGGGGAATGTTCATCATCGGCATCGCCGAGGTCACGGGGGGCAACGGCTCCAAACGACTCGCTGCCAAGCCAATCGCAGTCGAGGGAATGATCGAACGCATCGATGGCATCTCCCGGAATGCAATCGAGCCCCCGCTGCCAGTAACGACCCGACTGATCCAGGCAGGTGATGGCACAGGTTTCGTGGTGGTTACTGTTCCGCCGTCACCACTTGCCCCGCACATGACAGGGAACAAATATTACGGGCGCGGCGACGCTTCGAAACATGCGCTGTCCGACGCAGAAGTTCTACGGCATCATCAGCGCCGCCAAGAACAAGTCGACCTCGGCATGAGACTTCTGGACAGCGCCGAGTCGAGTGACCATCTGCCACCAAGTGAACGTGAACACGGGCATATCTATCTCATCGCCGAACCAATGATGCCAGTTAACGGTGCCCTCGTGGATCAGTTTCTCGACGACAACGAAGCCCTCGTCAACTTCTTGCTTTCAGGTCAAAACAAATGCAAGCCGAACCTTGCCAGTTTTTACCCCACGCCCCAGTACGCCATAAGAATCAAGCATCGAGACCTCGGTGTCTCGATGATGAATAGCGACGCCGAGGGCGCTTTGCAAGTACCGAAACCCGCCGGCTTCAGCGAAAAATCAATCCTCGACATTGAGCTGTTGGAGTCCGGAGGGATCCGTATTCTGCTCGGACGCGGCACCGACACGTGGACCCCGGAAGAGTCGATCATCTGTGACGGGCTGGCGGTGGCATACGCCCAGCGGTTGACCTTCTGGACCAACATTCTTAGTGAACGATACGCATACCGCTCCCTGTGGACTCTTGGGCTGCGGATCAATGGTGTAAAGGGGCTACGGTCTCACATGATGATGGACGACTGGAGTAGTTTCGAGCCTCCCAGAACCATGCATAGTGATGTTTACTCACGCACAATTACGGTCAGTGCCGATGCGCTGGAAAGCTCACCTGACGGTGTAGTCGAATCATTGGTCGGTCGACTCCTCAAGATGCTCGGTACCACCCGGCATCATCTGGGCAAACTGGGCTGAACGCGGTCGCCAAACTCGTCTGCACGATTCGTCTGTGGCAGTCCATTGGGGTCTGGCTGAAGGTATTGGTAGACGGTTTGGCGGCTGATCCCGAATTCCCGGGCGAGTGCGGCTTTCGCCTCGCCGGCGGCGGCACGTCGTACCAGGTCGGCCGTCTGCCGGGCATTCAGCGCCTTGCCCCTGCCTTTGTAGACGCCGGCCTTTTTGGCCAGGGTGATCCCTTCACGTTGTCTTTCCCGGATGAGGGCCCGTTCGAACTCGGCGAACGCCCCCATCACGGAAAGCAGGAACGTCGCCATCGCGGTGTCGTCTCCAGTGAAGGTCAGGTTCTCCTTCACGAACCGGACCTGCACCTTCTTGTCGGTCAGCCGGCGGACGATGGCGCGCAGGTCGTCGAGGTTCCGGGCCAGGCGATCCATTGAGTGCACCAGGACGGTGTCGCCGTCGCGGGCGAAATCAATCAACGCATCCAGCTGCGGGCGGTTTTGGTCCTTCCCCGACACCCGGTCCATGAAAACCCGGTCGAGCTGCTCGCCATCGAGTTGCCGGATCGTGTTCTGGTCCAGCGAGCTGACCCGTACGTAGCCGAAAGTTTGGCCAGTCATTGTTCCCCGCCCTGTAGTGTCAGGGCAACTCTAAGAGCCCGCCACCCATGTGTCAAGAAATGTTGAGTCAGACCCCAGCCTGACACGTATCCATTGGCATCGTTTCACGCGGGGTTTACGTCTGTTTGGGGTATAACCCAACCAGACGACCGCACTCTTCGGTGCGGGCCGTGCCGCACCGACTGACACGGACCCCGGAAACCCAGACGGGGCCCAGGTTCTAAAGCGGCTCGGGACCGTGGGCTTGTCCTCTCTTGTCTTGCCCGGCTCCAGCTGTTCGCGGGCGGGAGGATCGGCGTTCCTTGGGCGGTGTCTCGCGGGCCTGGGCTAGTTCGGCGCGGAGCTGGTCAATTGGGCGGCGGTAGGTGTCGTGGAGGTCCTTGACGCGTTGCTCTCCGTGGGCACGTTCGAGCTCCACATTTGCTCTGGCGGCCTCGCAAGCTGATCTTGCGTCTCCTCGAGCTTGGCTTCGCCGCGACCGGCCCGCCTGGGCCCGGCTTTCGACCGCACCGGCACGCCGTTCTGCTTCGGCGCGTTTGGCTAGCTTCACTTTTCATCGCGGCGACGCAGGGAGAGCCCACTCCCCCGCCCCCCGCGAAGCGTCCCGACCCCCCGGTGGAGCCGGTGGACCCCCAACCGTTACGGGTGGGACCAGAAGATGATCCTTTGCGCGGAAGGGTAGATCGAGCCCGGACAGCTCTTTGCTCTTCAAGAGTCTTTACCGTCGCCTGTCATGCCATAACGCACGCCATAACTCCTATTGGAGTCCTAGTCGCGGTTACGCCATGGCATCTAACTGACGTTCCCATGTGCAGCTCAACATCAACATCAATATTTGATTCAAGTTGACTTATAGTTTGGATACCCACGAACCTTCAAATATGACCCAAGGCGTTATCTACCGCTTGCAATAAAGCAAGCTTCCAAATAGGCACTCAAACCATCACTACACTGGTAGTAACCACTGTCTCTCCTGCACATATACCAACAGATGAAACAGCCAGTCCTCATATGGTGCTCTCTATGCGTGTCATTGCCATGGATCATGGAATAGAGAACATAGGGTGGAACGTAGAGCGTCAAACCAGCAGGGGAGTCATATCGATGGCACGATCATTGCAAGCACCAGCCAACCCACAAACGAACCGAGCCCGCGCGATCGACCGCGTCGTCTCCTTTGCGAACGGTAAAGGCGGCGTAGGCAAGACAACGACCACCGCTAACGTCGGCGGATACGCGGCCCTTGCTGGCTTGCGCGTACTAATCGTCGATCTCGACCCGCAGGGTGACCTCGCCAGGGATCTTGGCTACGAGAGGCAAACGGGCCGCGAACTGTTTCACGCTCTCGTCGCCGGCACTATCCCATTGATACTCCGTGACGTCAGGGAGAATCTCGACGTCATCCCTGGGGGCCAAGATCTTGAGGACATCCAGGGGCTCATGGTTTCTAGGTCGAGCCGGTCCGATGCAAGCGACTTCGGAGACATGCTCTATACGGTGCTTGCTCCGATTGCGGATGACTACGACCTGATCCTGATTGACACGCCGCCGGGGGAGAGGATCCTCGTCGAAGGCGCCTTTGCAATCTCCAGTGCTGTGGTCATCCCGACCAAATCCGACGATGCGAGCATCGACGGGGTTGAACGTATTGCCCGGCGATTCATGGCTGTGAGAGATCGGAACCCCTCACTTCAACTTGCCGGCATCGTGTTGTTCGGTGTCGGCCCACGGTCCCTGCGTCTCGAGCGCAGCGTGCGAGAGACGCTCGCAGAGATGCTTGGAACCGTCGCACCCGTCTTCGAGACCAGAATCCGTAATCTCGAAAGCGCCAGCGCCGATGCCAGAAAGAAAGGGCTGCTCTTCCAGGAGCTTGAGGGGGCCGTAACCGACGCGCAGAAAAGTCGACTTAGAGCGCTCAGGGCGGGGGAGAAACCAGCAGATGGATTCTTTTCGCGCAACGCGGGAGGGCTGGCGGAGGAGTTCGAGCAGCTTACGGGCGAAATTCTTTCCCGCCTGAACACAATGGAAAGTGAGAACCTCGCATGAGTGGCAACCGCCCAAGTTTGGCTGACGCCTTCGCTCCCGTAACCCAACGTGGAGCAAAGCTGGAGGGCATGCTTGCGCCAAAGCGCAGGAAGATTGACGGGCAATCGGGCGACATGGCCGGGACGGCTCCCGCGGAACCTGCTCTACTCGTCGTCGTACCGGAACCAACCACCGAGGTTGGACCCAGTGATGCCCCGGCACTTCCCGTCCCATCTGAGACCGACGATGGCAGCGAATCGCGGGAGAAAGCAATAGCCACGAGGACAGTCACTTCGAGCCCGACCAAATCTGGGCAGACCGCCAAGAAGCCCGCGAACTCAAGTGAGAAGGCGTCCGAGAGTGTTCCCGGTGCACCGCGCAATGTGGGCGTGTATTTGGCGCCGGAACTGTTGGCCGATGTGAAAGAGGCAGTCCACCTGCAGCGCATTACGTACGCGGATCTTCTGCTGGATGCCTTCGACGCAGTGCATGAGGACGTCATAGCCCGTGAATTCAGGCCCGAGACCGTCCCATCGTCCTCGGGAATGCCGCGCCGCGCTGTACGTCGCCGTGGCTCAGCTGGGATTCAGATCCAGGTGCGTCTCGACGACGAGCAGATCGCATGGCTTGATGAAAAGGTCGTTGACTTCAACGCGCCTTCACGCAGCGCCCTAGTATCGACGGCCTACAAGCTGCACCTTGCAAAAGAATGAGCCTCTAGGCAGCGAGGCGGGAAATTAACCGTCGGACGTTCCACCGCAGTATTCATATCTATGTCATAACGTCCCACTGTACTTATGGTGCTAGTTATGGCATGAAAACGGAAGCTGGAGAAGCCGGCACCTACGTTCCGAACTCCTGTCCCACCCGCAACGGGCCGGTAAACCACCGCCTATGCTGAGCACTCCGGGGTAGGGGAGCAGGTCTGCCTCATACAGCCCTGGTGAACGCCATGTCCGCGAGGGCCCATTCGTCCGGTGGGCCCTCGTAGTCCTCCCATGGATAGTCCTCGCCGGGGGAGAGCAACTCGGCGGCTGTGTTGACGTTCTTCGACAGCCATTCCCGCCACAAGATCCGCTCGATGCGATACCTTTGCAGCTGCGCCGCTACAGCTTCCATGACTCCGAAACGCTCGGCAAGTTCCTTCAGTGAGGTCGCTGGTACCACCGACCAGGCGCGTCTGACATCGCGTGCCGCCATATTCCACGCTGCGAGGACTTCGAGGCTCTCGCTGACAGCGCTGCGGGATAGTCCCGTTTGTCGTACCAGTTCTGCAGTTGTGAGCCCGGGGGAGCACTCGAGAGCCTCGTAGACGAAGGCGGCCGGCAAGCCCAGTTCCCGAAAAACGGGTCGGAGGGCATGGATTTTGCCCTTCCGCCAGGACAAATCTTCCGCTGCCGCACGTATGTCCTCGGGAATAGTCAGCATGTAGAGATCTCCCTTGGTGCCCCGCCCAGCCTCAACGAGAGTCACCAACGGATCCTTTTCAGACCGAAGAGCTCTGAGGTGCGAGCCCACTGTCGTGTGGTCCAGTCCGGCCGCCACAGCGATCGATCTGTCCCCGAACTCAATAAAGCGGGACGCTGTCATGTGTGCGGCCTCTCCCAGTGCCCTCAGAACCATACGTCGTGCCAGTCCGGTCCTGGAATCGGCGTACGTATGTTCCCTTAAAGCCAGTGCGCTTCTCCAGGTTCGAACGAAGCGGTGCTCGACTTGCGGGTCGGACGAGATTAAGTTTCCTACCAGCCCTAGGGCCTGTGTATTTGGCTGGCTTGTGGGGGATATACGTGCATTGTCACTCAGCGCCCTTGAACCCGGTTTTTTCTGTAGGTAGCCAACGGCGTTGGTCCAGTCGCGCTTCAGTGCGGGGAGCCGGTGACGCGCGGGATACCGGGCGTAGAAAGATGCGAGACCGGGCCAGACTCCTTGCAGGATCCTTCGCTCGACGTCCGTCAACTCCATTCCGGCGGCCGCGGCGGCGGTGACGATTGCCTGGCGTGCCTCCGAGTCTGATGCATACCGGTTAGCGTCATAGAGACCTGACATGGCCATCTGCTGCATGGTCCGCGACATCCGGCCTGTCAGTTGCAGCCCTTTGGGGGCATCCCCTGGCGATGGCGTAAAAGGCTGCTCCAGCCGAAGGGTGCGGACGCCGGCAATTTCCCTTGCCAGGTCCGCGTTCATCGCCGCCCAAACTGCGGCATCATTCGGTCTGCGGGCAACGTCGTAGGCCATGCTGAGGCTCATGGCAAGTTGCTGATGGCCACCACGCTTGTGCGGGGAACCTGGCGTACGCATACAGCCATGCAAAAGGTTCTGGTGAGGGGATTTGTCCAGGCTACGGTGACGTGTGCCCAAAGCCTCAACAAGGTCACGCGCTTCCGTAAAGGTGACGCGCTTCGCTAGTGGGATGTAGACGTGCCGGCCGCCGTTGGGGGAGTAGTCCTCAATCCATCGGGCCCCGCAGTTGTGCAGCCAGTTCTGAACGGCTCTCACATCGGCTTCGACCCAGTCAATACCGGCCACGGATGAGTCGAAGTCCAGGAAGATTGCAGAACATGTGCCGTCTTTGCCGAAGATTCGGACGGCGGCAGGGAATGTGGGGAGGATCTCAGTCAGAGCGCGCTCATGCTTAAGAGGGTAGGTTTTTCCGCCGTCACGGGAGAGCCGGATGCGGGGCTGGCCTGCAAGAAGAGGGGTCAGAGCGGCCCACACCTGAGCGGCGCTGCCTGTCGGGGTTGGCTCGTGAGACACGCCAGCGTCGTTTGCTGCTGGCAGCACGAGAGCGTGCTGTTGTACGATGATTTTGTTCCTGTCCAAGGAATGGCTAAGGGCCGATCCTGCAAGATCGGTTTTGTAACACAAATGAAGGCCTGTCGAGGTCTTCCATACGATTTACGATCTGTACGCCGGCAAGCTCCGGATCGTGAATCTTCAGCTTCGAAGGCCCGCTACGTGCGGGCCTTCTTTGTTTCTATGAGGCCATGCGGATCGGCAGTTCATCTTGGTGCGTGAACTGATCCAGCAAAGCCAAGTCTTCGCGCAGCGACCGGTCGACGGCAGAGGAAACGTAATCGGTGACAGTCATGCCTTTTGCGGCGGCGATCATTTGAACGTCCTCCGCGGTCTTGGCCGGTGTGCGGAAGCCAATGTATTTGCGGAGGCCCTTGCTAGGCCGACCGCCTCCACGATTGATTACTGCGCTCATTGTCAGGTCCTTTGAATCTCGCACAACTAATAGTTGTGACTGCTTCATCGTTGGTGCCACGTGCAGTCGATCGATGTGAGGTTTCTGTTTACAGCTATCGACTGCATCGAAACTAGCACTGCTCGCTATCGCTTCATGGGATTTGTTTACAGAAAACGGCTCAGCGTGTCGCCCGCTAAAATCGGTCCGGTTTGGGAATTCTGTCCGGCTGAGCGGTCGCCCACGATATTGGTCTTCATGCCGATTCCTCCCGAAGATGACTCTGCCGAATGGTCGGGGCGCTGTACTTCCGCAGCGCAAACCACGCACATGCGAGGCCGGCCACGACGGACAGGGCGGAGAGGGCGCTGATGCTCTGGCCGGCTTCGTACAGGCCCGGCACGATCCACCCAACGAGAAGGACGAGTGACCGCAGGATAGCCAGCGAGAAGCCCGCCAGGACCAGTCCAGAGGACCAGCGTTGGAGAGGATGGCCGGCTTTACGCACCTGGTGGGACAACGGGCCAATGAGCCAGCTGCAGAGGAACGCGATGTAGAGGACGGTCACCGCGTTATAGCCGAACACGACGGGATCCGCCATGTAGGCTCCCAGGCCGGGGGAGGGCTTGTCCGTGGTGGTCAGGGCAAAGAGGACCATGTCCAGCCCGTACACGAGGACCAATATCAGCCGGCCAGGGATGCCTGCCGTCAGCTGCAAGGCCCTTGTGGCTTTGAGCGGCTTGGCTACCTGTGCGATGAGGATGTTGACTGCGAGGAAGAGTCCCAGCTTCGCGAACAGGTCGGTGAAATTGGTTCGGACGAACAGGCTGTCGATCGCCGCATAGACGGGTGGAAGCATGATGGCGAACGAGGCACATAAGGCGACCCCGCACAGGAAGATTGCTTGGTTCCGGCTGCGGCTCAGCCCGGGTATCCGGGTGAGGCTAAGCCCCGCTGCCAGTGCGAGTACTACCCAGAAAAGTATTTCCATTAGCCCAATGTCTCCCAAAAACTCTGCAAAGTGGCTTCAGCGTCGACTTTCTTCTTCGTCTTGCGTCGCAGCTGCTTCAGTTTCGCCTCGGCGGCGTCGATCAATGCCAGGTCATTCATGTGGCCAAGACAGTTCTCCCGGCAGTAAAGGGGCCAGCCTGCTTCCTCCGGCGTGATGAGCCCGATGGCCACCAGCCCGCTGACCGTGGAGGTACCGGCCAGGTCCGCGGCGGCCACGGCAATCTCGGGAGGTAGCCGGTTGTCCGTCAGGAGGGCGGAGAGATTACTGAGCTGGAGGCCGGCGCGGGCCGCAAGCTGACGCCGGAGGTCTCCCGGGTCCACGGCGTCTATCCATTCGCGCACGGCGTCATCGTGCGGGACCTCGCTCATCCCAAAGCCTGCGAGCCGCCGGGCGATATCTGCGCTGGAGCGCTTGAGAAGCTCCACCGTGACATCCACGTAGGTCATCTGGCTAAGCAGCTCCGCATCCGTCGGCGGCTGGATACCGGCGACGATCCCGCGGTACTGCTCGAACTCAGCCAACGCGGTGACGGGGCTCACCTTGGCTGCCCTGGCTATTCCAACCACCACGGTTTCACTCACGCGTCCGCGAAGCCTTTGTTTGTTCAGCGTGGCCCTGTTCAGGCCAAGAAGCTTGCTCAGGTCGGACGTCCCGTTGGGCAGGTGATGGGCCAGCAACCAGTCATTGAATTCCTGTGCACTAAGGGCCATCGATCTGCTTCCCGGGGCGTGTGTGGGGGTTGAGGTGGTGGGGCTCACGACGCGCGAGCGTGGGACAAAAGCATAATTGCGTTATGTGATGATATCTTGAGTCAAGAAATTATTGCTCTTTGACAAGCTTGTCACGAACAACATGGGAAAGTGAAGCTTTGCACACTCATTGGCCTCGCAGGTAGTTGACGTACGCAGGAAGCATTTCGAACTCGACGGCGTCAATATTGGCTTCGTACTTCACCCGCTTGCCGTGGCGCTGGCCGGGAGGGCAGTCCGCCGTGACGGCGCCGGTGCTTTCGAGTGCTTCCAGGTGATGCTGGAGGCTCGGGCGCGTGAGCTTCTTATCGCCGTCCAGGACTATTCCCCTGAGAATTTCTCCTGTCGTCGAGGGGCCCGCCTGGTGCAGGTAGCGCAGGATGGCCGCGTGGGCGCGGTTTCCGAGAACTTCGATGGCTGCCTCAACCTCCTGCGGGTGATTGGGCTGGATGAGGCGCGGCATGCGTCTATCTTGCCCGATCAAGTGGGCCGGCCCTTAGTCCGAGGGTTCAGTGTATCGCTAAATGATCATCTTTGGTCTACAGTCAAGTTGTAGGCGCCGTTGCGGGGGAGGTGTTGACCACGTGGCGGCCAGGGTCATGGCGGATCCGGTTGACAAGCGAACCGCGGCGCAATCAAGGACAATCGGCCACGGCTGGTCCAGACGGTGGAGTTATGTCGGTGCCTGCCGGTACTGCTGGAGCGGACCATTATCGGCTGTCCAACGAAAAGGGAGAACTTTTCCCAGAGAAACATTGAGGTTGACCGGTTTGACGAAGGGGGGGGTGATGGAAATGGCAGGTTCGATGCCTTTTGGGGTGAGGTGGCCGGCGACGGCCGCTTTGATGGATCGTCGCGCCCGTGAGCACGAGTCTTTCGTGGCGTGGATCCACGACCTGGACGTCCCGGAAGACCAGCGGAAGATCCTGGCGGTCCTGTTGGGGATGGTCGATGACAGCGAGCTGGTCGATGGCCGCTGCGCCGGCGTCACGTATGCCGCCGAGGTTGCCCGGCGTGCCGGCGCCCTTGACGACGTCGACACCGTGAACGGGATCCTCCACGGACTGGAGGCTGCCGGGCACCTGAGCCTGTTGGTGACGCGTGCCCTCGTCAGGGAGCGGGCCGGCAATGCCTAAGGCCGTTGGTGCTGCGCTCGGAGCGATTCTGGTTCTTGTCGTTGGTGTTGTTGTCGTGCTCGATGACAACACCAGCGACACCCCTGTTGCTGCCGGCGCCTGCTCACCGCTCGTTGATGCAGCCGGACGGGCGTCGGGATCCCCGGCGCCGGATGGGAACATCGCCGGCTATTCCGGAGTGCAGCTGGAGAACGCAGACAAAATCATCGCCGCCGGCAAAGCGATGGGCCTGTCCGCGACGGGCCAGACCATTGGGGTGATGACCGCGATGGGCGAGTCCTCCTTGAAGGTCCTGGACTACGGGGATGGCCCGGGTCCTGATTCGCGGGGTTTGTTCCAGCAGCGGGCCAACGGCTCGTGGGGTTCGTATGCGGACCGCATGGACCCGACGATCAGTGCAACGAATTTCTTCAAAGCACTCCAACGGGTTTCTGGGTGGGAGTCGCTGCCTCCGACCATCGCGGCGAACCGTACCCAGCGCAACGCGGACCCTTATCACTACGCCCCGTTCTGGGGACCGGCAACCGAAGTGTATTCGGCAAGGGCCGGGGGCACCGTCCCGGCATCCGGCTGCACGGGCAATGCCGGCGCGGTGGGGGAGGGAGATGACTACCCGAACGCGGGTAAACCTCACTGCATCATCGACGCCGGATACGCCTGCCCTGACGGCAGCTTGAACACTTCTACCTCGTTCTATTTCCGGGAGTGCGTGGACTTTGCCTGGTATCGGCTGATGCAGCAGGTGGGCCAGGGGGCGAAGTTCACGCCGGGATCCATCGGGGCCGGGAACGCGGTGACGTGGAAGGCCGCCTGGGACCGGCAGGGCTGGCCCACGGGCAAGACGCCCGTCGTCGGGGCGATTGCCTGGTTCGACGCAGGTTTCCGGTCTCCGAATCTTTACACCGGACCCATGGGGCACGTGGGTGTGGTGAAAGCAGTCATGGGGGACCGGATCATCATCGAGCAGTACAACGGCATGGCCCCGCCCAATGACCACCGGTATTCCACGATCGAGGTTCCCGCTGGCTTCGCCAGCGCCTACCTGTACATCCCGAGCAAAGCAGATCCGAGGTAACTAACATGCTGCACACCAACTACAGGGTCGCTGCCGCGGTCGCCGTGGCCGTCGTTTTGGCCGGGTGCGCTTCCACGGCACCGGCCAGCGACTCGACACCTGCCCGACAGGCCCAGGCTTCATCCGCTCCGACGGTGGGCGAACACCCGCAGGTCGCCCCGGATGCACCCGCTGCGTCTTCGGTTGCCTGGGACCAGTCGTCCAAGGCCGCCGCTTTGGACGTGGCCACCAAGGCCATGACCCTGTACGCCCGTCCGTCGGTGGGGGAGGAGAAGTGGTTGGCCGATTTGAAGCCGCTGTTCACCCCGGCCGCGGCGGAGGACTACGCCTATGTTGACCCGTCCCTGATCCCGATCAGCACCTTCGGCGCCGGGGATCTCTCGATCGACGAAAGCAACGGGTACGCCGTCCTGGCACGGTTCGGATCCCCGGCCGGGACCTACGGTGTGCAGCTGCACCGCACCGGCAAGGACGCCCCGTTCAAGGTCGTCCGCTTCGTCGTCCCGGAAGGTGCCAAATGAGCACGGCGCCGACAACCCACCATCACGCATCCATGAAAGGAACCATTCGATGAGCACGAACTGGCAGGGGAGTGAGCGGTCCAGCCGTTCTCCCATCAATCTGACCGAGCCCTACACCGAGACCGAGACCGAGGCCGCTGCTGCTGTTCCGGAGCCGGCACTGAAGGTTGTAGCGCCTTCGGCCGATCAAGCCCCCGCTGCTGAGGAAATCCCGTCAACGGTTGTTGACCGGTCAGAGACCGAACCGCTGGTGCGCGGCCGGCGCAGTGCGGCGATCCTGCGCAAGGAGAACGTCGATGACCAGCTGCCTCCCACCACCGGCTGGCAGGCATTCCTGCGGGCGGTGAGCTTCGGATTGATCAGCCCGAAGGTGGGAGCGGCGGAACTGGCCCGCCGTTCCGATATCGCCGCGATCCAGCGGATTTACTCCCGCCCGATGAATATCATGGTCGCCCAACCCTTGGGTGGTGTCGGGAAGACCACGTGCAGCATCGGCCTGGGCTCGACCTTCGGGATCCACTCGGCGCTGCAGACTCTGGTGTGGGACAACAACGAGACCATGGGAACGGCCGGTGTCAGGACGAATTCCAACGACTCGACCCGTACGGTCTGGGATTTGCTGCGGGTGTTGGAGTCCTTCGAGACCGTACAGGCCCGCAAAGGCGAACTGAGCTACTACACCCGGCACCAGGGCAACAACGGCTTCCACGTTCTGGTCTCGGACGAAGACCCGGACCGCATGAAGTCCATCGGCGTGGAAGAGTTCAACCGCCTCCACACGGTGGTGGCGAGGTTCTACGACACCATCATCGTGGACACGGGCAACAACACCCGTTCGGCGAACTGGCTGGCAGCCGTCGAGGTCACGGACCAGCTGGTCATCCCGACCACCCTCAAACGCAACGCCGTCGTCTCGGCCCTGAGGATGATCGAGCAGCTGGAATCGATGTCCGACCACACCGGCAATCCCCGTTACAAGGACCTCGTGGCCAACGCCGTCGTTCTGGTCACCCAGGGCGCGGGCTGGAAGGAAGCCACCGCGGAACAAAAGAAGCTCCGCGAAGCACTCAGCGCCGCGGTCCGGACCGTTGTCGACATCCCCTACGACACGGCCCTGGATACAGGGTCCATCATCGACTGGCAACTGGTCGGCGACCCGGCCAGGCGCGCGTTCGAGCGGGCCTCCGCCGAGATCGCCAACGGCCTCCTTGCCGTCGATGCCGCTGCCGCCCCCACCCCCCGCTAGGAAAGAAGCCCATGTTTACCGCCTTGAAATCCGAAATCATCATCCGCTCCGCGGTGCCCTTCGTAGACAACCCCCTGGATTGGACGAAGCCGAACTTCGACGTGTTCGGCGTGAAGTTCAAAAACGCCGCTTCCCTCATCATCGGCGGCATCTGGGGCCTTGCCTTGGTCCTGGTCGCCGGAGCGTTCCTGTGGAACCTGGCCAAGTGGGGCATCGCCCGCAAGCGCGGGCACACCGATGACATCGCCGATGGGGCCGACGGGGCCAAGAAGACCGCGATCGCGTTTGGCTGCACCGCCGGGGCAGGCGTGATCCTGGGCTTCATCCTGGCGCTCGTCGGCGCGATCGGAGGATAGCCGATGCGCGCACGTTGGAAACTCCTGATCGCCGTGGCCGTTGTCATCGTCGCCGCTGTCGCCTCGGCGCTGGTCATCAGCCTGCGCCCCGGTTCCCCGGCCCCGGGAGGCCCACAGTCCGGTCTTGGGCCCTCGGGGAAGCTCGGCTTCCCGGTCTCCCGGCTCGCAGTCGGTGAGGGCGGGACGAAGACCGCAGCCGACGGGAAAACCCCCATCGGCTACGACGGATCCTGCGACTCCGCAGCCCAGGCAGCCGCCAACTACCTGCCCCTACGGGCTGATTTCAATGCGAAGACCTGGGAGACCCAGAAGAAGGCCCTCGTTGAGGTCAGCCTCCCCGGCCCGCAGAAGGACCTTGTCATTCAGGTGAACGATGCGAATGCGGCGAACAAGGCGTACCAAGACGCCGGCTTCGACGGCGGCTGGCTGCAGCGCTTCGACGTGAAGGCCGGCGGGCTCTACCGGATCGTCTCCTGCGAGGCGAATAAGTCAGCGCTCGTGCAGGTCTTCACGGGGTCTCTTTGGGCGCAGATGACAACCGCGCCCAGGCCGGCATTTGCGACTCAGGAGATTGAGCTGGCCTGGGACGGGGACTGGAAGTACTTCAATGCCTTCCAGCCTTCCGACGATCCAACGATTGGCCGCCGGCTGAAAGACGCCGGTCCCTCGCTGCAGCCCGAGGATTTCACGCAGACGCTGCAGGTTCTGACCGCCAAGGATGTCGATTTGCTGTTCCAGGGTAAGAGCCGTGACGGGTGGGTTGAGTATGCGAATGCTACGCGCTAGCCGCATCAGGGCCATCGCATCCTTCCTGGTGGTGTTTTTGTGCTTCGGGGTGGTGGGTGCCCAGGCGGCCCACGCCGACGATGGCCAGCCTGCCGTGGGCCAGGCGCTGAACGCGGACCAAGCCAAGCGGCTGGCCAGCCTGCCGGCCGACCAGCGCAATGCCATCCGCGACGACATGAACAGGCAACTCGCCAAAATGTCCTGCGGAAATTTCTGGCTGCCCCTTGCCATGACCGGTACGGACTGTGAGCAGGTCGCGGCCGCAGCGTACGGGACGTTCCTGACGACCCCGGAGAAGGCCATGGCCTTCAACCCCAAAGATGACGGAAAGACTTTTTGCGCCGCCCTGGCACAGGTCAAAGCTCCCATGACGGCCATCGGATCGTGCACAACTTCGGAAGCCCTCAATAACTTTCTGCCGGTGTTGGGTGCTGCGACGCGGGTGGCGTTGCAGTTGTCTCCGGGTGGGCAGTTCGTGTTGGGCACGGTGGATACGGTGGCGTTCATTGCGAACGCGAAGGACGGGTTTGAGAAGTTCGCGAACACGGTCAAGGACGAGGCGGTGAAGTCCACGAACGAGGTGATGAACAACCTCCTGAAGACCTCTGCCCTGTCGATGGATGACGAGTTCCGCAATACCTGGGCAGCGTTCGCGGCCGTCGGCATCGTCGTTCTGGCACTGATGTACTTCAAGCTCTGGAAAGACGTCTCCAACGAGGACGTGGACCTTGAGGAAGCCCGGAAATCGTTGTTCTGGTACGGGCCCTTGTCGATCATCCTGGTGCTGTTCGGGCCGGCGATCGGGTACCAGCTCAATTCCTGGATCAGCGGGTTGACCGAGGCGTTCACCGGCTGGACCGCAGGGCATATTGCCACGTTCATGGAGGTCATTGCCCGCTTCGCTTCGTACCAGTCCAACGGCGTGTTCGGTCCCTTGGTCGCGGTCGTCGTCTATGGACTGTTGTTCCTGGGCGCGTGGGGGCTGCTGGCGATGTTCTTCCTGCAGCCCTTTGGGCTGTACCTGATGGGGGTCGGTATCGCGGTGATGATCGGCTTCATGATCCATCCCGAATACCGGCAGCGGGTGGCCAAGACCGGCACCTTGTGGATTGCCATCGGCTTGTCCAAACCGGTCCTGGTGCTGCTGATGGGCGCTGTCTTCACCTTCATTTCCACCCGCCCGGCCTTCCAGGGCGGCGGCACCGACGATGCGATGGTCAACGCGGCCAGTGTGTTCATGGCCGGGTCCGCGATGCTGCTTCTGGTTTTCTCGCCGGCGCTGCTGTTCAAGTTCGTTCCGCTGCTGCCTTCGTCTGCGACGGGTCTGGGCGCCGGCCGTGAGTCCGTGGCCGGCGCAGCGATGGTTGCCGGGGCAGGTGCCGGGGTGGATGCGCTGATCCGGAACCGCCGGATCGCCCACAACCGTTCCGCTGATCCCGGGACCAACAGGGGATCTTCGACGCCGTCCACCCCCTCCGGGAACTCCGGCGGATCCGGGCAGGGAACGGAGCCTGGCGCGGACGGTCGGAACATCGGCCAGCTGCAGCGCGATGCCAGGACCGGCAGGAGCGGCTCCGGACAGGACGGTGCAGGGCAGGGGCGGAGGTCCGGTGCCGGGGCTGTGGTCCGGGGGTCCGGGAAGATCGCGGCCGGCGGGGCGGCGGCCTTCCTGCTGGCAGGCCGGGAAACGGCCCGGCAGGCGGGGCTGCGCGGGAAGCGGTCGACGGGCTCGATGGTCCCGGATACCGACCACATCACCGGCCGCTGACAGCGGCCAAGAAGATTCTTTTTCGAGCGGGAAGCGGGTAGGTCATGGCACGGATGGTGGTGATCGGCGGTGAGGTCGGCGGCCGCGGGTTGTTCGGCGGCAAGCGGACGCCCCCGGAATGGGCGGGCCTGGGCGTCGCTGTCCTCGTCACGGTCATGGTGTTACTCTCGGCCGGGCCGATCTCGGTGCTTTCGCTGCTGGGTGCGGCAGCGGTGCTGCTGACCGGTGTCGTGTTGACGACGCCGAACAAGTTCTCCGGGGACCGGTCCCTGGGGGCGTTGTTCGCGGAGGCCCGGCACCGGAAGCATCGCCGGCGCAAGGGCACCGTGAACTTCACCCCCGTGAAGGACCGCCCGCAGACCCGGCGCGTGAAGGCCCCGAAGTCCCGGCGGGAAGAGGCCGACGAGCACGGCATGATCGATGTTCCTCTCCGGCACCGGAACAACGCACCGTTGATGGTCGGTAACGTGCGGCATTTCGTGTACGACTCGCCGGAGGGGCCGATGGTGATTTTCCGTCACCAGGGCAAGATCAAGAAGCCCTACTACACGGTGACCTTGGAGACGCTGGGCACGAGCTCGGGGATCCGCGAAGAACACCGCGAAGATGCCGGGCACATCGCGCACGGGCTGATGCTCTCCCGTCTGGCACGCCGGCAGCACCTGGTCAGCCATGTCCAGTCCCTTGCCCGGGCGGTGCCGGTGGACTCCGCGGATCACCTGTTGTGGATCCACCGGCGCATCCCTGCCGGGGTCCCGAAGGTGTTGTTGACGTCCTATGGAGAGTTGTGCGATCTTGTGCAGTCCAGGGCCGAGCAGCACCGCAGCTACGAGACGTTCCGGATCCCGGTCTCGGAGAAACTCTCCCGCAAGGCCCGCGCCCTTGGCCCGGGAGATCTCGGATACGGCAAGGCCATCTACCAGGAAGTCCGCTCGGCGATGTCCCAGGCCGAGATGATGGGCTCCGTCCAAGCCTTCCGGCCCTTGGGGCCCGAAAACATGGCCGCGTTGCTGCGTCACCTGCAGGACCCGGGCTTCGACATTGACGACACCACCGGCGCGGACCTGATGGACTGCTGGCAGCACCTGGACGGCGCATCCTCGCCCCATTCGGTCATCGTGAACGGTTCCTGGCACACCCGCACAGGGTATGTCCCGGCCACTGCGTTCAGCCCCGAAGCAATCCCCGTCCAGGCCTTGAAGGCCGTGATCAGCGGAATCCAGCCGGCCGTGGTCCACAGCGTGTCCGTGGTCATCGAACTCCAGGACGCGCGCGCGGCCCGCGGAAAGGCCCGCTCACACGCGGCCATGGACCGGGCCCGGGGCAAACAGGTCGCCAAATCCGGTGTCGTGACCGACGGCAGCGAGGAGGTCCTGCTCAACGCCTCCCACCAGCGCCTACTGGACCTGAAACCCGGCTCCGGGCACCACGGCGCCGCCTACGGCCTGTACATCTCCTACTCGGTCGAGCACGAGGACGAGATCCTGGGCACCGCCGACATCATCGAGGCCGCGGCCGCCGACGCCGGGATTGAACAGATCGACTGGCTGGATCAACGCAATGATCTGGCCCTGATCACCACCATGCCTTTCACGAGGGGGATCCGATGAACACCACCGACACCACACCCCAGCCGGACGCGGGAACCTCCGCCGCGGTCAAGCGGTTCTCGCTGCCGTGGGCTGTTGCCCGGAAGTCCCGGCGCAGCATCCGCGCGGCCGCCCGGGCCGAAACCCAGGCCGGACAAAACCATGCCGCGCACGTGAGACCCGAGGGTCTGGAACGGGCCAGGAACGACAAGACGACGAACGGCAAGGCGGCAAAGAAACACGCCCGCAAGGAGGCCGCCGCAGCGGAGCAGGCAGAACTGGACGCGTCCAACACCCCTCTCCGGTGGCACCATGAGCGGGCATGGAAGTTCGCTTCCACGCTCGGGTACTACGATCCGGCCGCCCCGGGGATCCTGTCCTCGACCCGGCAGATGGAATTCGCGCACATGGCCATCGCCTCGCCCCCGACCTCGCACCGGGGTCTGCTGTTCGGGGTGGACGCCGGGTCCGGATGGATGATCGTCCACGACGTCTTCAGCTCCTACGGCGAAACCCTGGAGTCCCCCAACGTCTGCTACATCGGCGATCTGGGGCAGGGAAAGTCCTCGGCGATGAAGACCTGGGGCGTGCTGCGCCAGCTGATCCTGGGCCGGCGCATCGTGGTAATCGACAAGAAGTACCAGCTGGACATCAGAGCCGGTGAATACACTCCGCTGGCCAGGGCCCTGGGCGTGACGCCCGTGAAGTTCCGGATCGGCGGCGGCGGATCCCGGATCAACATCCTGGATCCAAGGATCGCGGCCCGCCTGGATGAAGAGGACCACGACAGCGAGACGGCGGCCGAGACCCCGGCCGGGCAGTCGATGCTGCTGCGCGCCGTCACCGAGGAAGCCCTGGAACGGCGCCTGACGCCCAAGGAGGGCAAGGCTGTGCGCATGGCGCACCGGCAGGCCCTGGCCTCCGTCCGCGGAACGGGACGGGACGCGGACATCCGGGATGTGCTGGCGGCCCTCTACGCCCCGGATGCGTCGGCGGCCGCGGACGCGAACCTGACGGTGGAGCAGCTGAAGGAGTGGGGGTTGGATCCGGCGTTCGAGCTCGAACGCATGATCGAGGATGACCTAGCCGGGCTGATCGACGGGCCGACCAGCCCGGACATCGAACTCAGTGGCGGGCTCACGGTCTTTGACGTGTCCCTGCTGCCCGAAGACGGCCCGGCCCTGCCCTTGGTCATGACGATCATCAACACCTGGCTGGCGAACACCCTGTACCGGCAAAAGACACCGGTACCCACCACTCTGCTGATCGAGGAGGCCTGGCACACCGTGCAGGGCTCGGTCGCGAAGGTCACCCGCCGCAACACCAAGCTCTCCCGCGCCTTGTCGCTCTCCTGCCAGTTCGCGTTCCACCACATCTCCGACATTCCTCAGGACAGTCCGGCGATCGCGATGCTGAAGGAATGCGGGACGGTGTTCCTCTACAAGCAGGGCAAGCGCGAAGACGCCGTGGCCTGTGCCAGGCTGTTCAACCTCCCGCCCGGGTCCGCGGACGACATCGGCAAGCTGCAGAAGGCCACGTGCCTGATGAAGATCGGGTCCTTGGATCCGTTCGTGGCCATTCACCTGCGCAGCCCGCTCGAGGTGGCCCTGACCGACACGGACAAGGCCATGAAGTCCGCAGCGACCCTGGACCTCGTCCAGGCACTCACCGAACGGGAAGAGGAGAACGTCGCATGAGCAAGCCGGTCTCGTCCGAAACGATTCTGATCCGGATCCTGGCCGGCAGTGCGGCCGTGCTGCTGCTCTGCGCGTTTCTGGCCTTGCAGCTCGGGGAGTTCTTCACACCCACCGGCACGATCTCCTGGAACCCGGCGGAGCTGGGCACAACCGTCAGGGCCGGCCGCTTCCAATGGCCGGCGGCGTCCACCTGGATCCTGGTTGTCCTGCTCGTGGCCGCGTTCCTTGGGGCTCTCTGGTTGTCCATGACAGTCTTCGGCGCGAAGCCTGAAGACAACGGCCTTCCCCGGTACAAGGACCTGGAACACCGGATGGGCCGCAAAGCAGCTCTGAAGCAGGCCCGGCAGGCTCTCACCTTGCCCGAGGACGCCTCCGAGGAAGACATCATCGTGGCCCTGTGCAAACTGGACGGGGACGTCCTGTACGTCCAGCACGAAGACTCGATGTGGGTCTACGCGCCCCAGCGATCAGGCAAGACCCTGTGGCTGGCAGTCGGCATCGTCGTGGATGCCCCCGGCCCGGTGCTGACCACCTCGACGAAGATCGACCTGCTGCAGCTCACGGCCCTGCGCCGCCGGCAACACGGCACCGTCGAAGTGTTCGACCTGCAGGACATTTCCGGGTGGCCTCAGTCGATCAGCTGGGATCCGGTGGCCGGCTGCGAGGACCCTGATGAAGCCCTGGCCCGCGGCAAGGCCTGGGCCGGGGCCCAGCCCATGGGGGATGTGAAGAACGGCGACTGGTTCAACAGCAAGGCCGCGGCCGTGCTCGGCCGTTTCCTGCACGCTGCTGCACTGGACGGCGGAGACATCGAAGACGTCGTGCGCTGGTCCAACAACTTCTCAGACCCAGAGCCGATGGAAATCCTGCGCGAGCACGGAGCACCGGCCGCGTTCGCCGCCCGTTTGCAGGCGCTGACCTCTTCCCGGGCCGGGGAAACCGTGGACTCGATCCAGGAAACCCTGGCCGGGCTGCTGGAGCCGTTGTCCTCGCCCAAGGCGCTGCGCTTCCTCACACCCGAACAGGGTGAAGGGTTCGACGTGGAAACGTTCCTTGCCGGCGCGAACACCCTGCACCTGGTCACCGACGGGGAGGACTCCCCGGTGGCCCCGCTCGTGACCATGTTCGCCGACCATGTCTTCCGCAAGGCCCAGAAGATCTCCCAGGGCCGTGCCGGTGGCCGGCTCTGGCCGGTGTTCACCATGGTCCTGGACGAAGCGCCGAACGTGGCTGCGTTCCCGAAGATGGCAGCGGCGCTTTCGGACTCCGGCGGCCGCGGGATCCGGATCGTCGGGTTCAGCCAGTCCTTCGCACAGAACCGGGCGCGCTGGGGCGTCGAAGGCGCCAAGGCCATCCGCGGCACCTCCTCGATCCGGATGTTCCTTCCCGGGCTGGAAGAAATCGACGAGCTCGAATCCATTGCCAAAGCGGCAGGCCCCACCACGAAGACCCGTACATCCACGTCCAGGGGCCGCACGGGCATCTCCACGACCATCAGCGAGGAAGAGCGTCCGGTGATCCTGGCCCACGAGATCCAGCAGCTCGACAGGGGCCAGGGGTTCATGCATTACTCCAACCTCCGGCCCGCCGTCGTTGACCTGATCCCGTACTGGGACCGGCCGGACGGTGAACAGATCGCCCAGGACCGCAAGGCCGTCGAGCGGATGACCGGGAGGATCAGCGCGTGAGTCAGGACCCGTACGACGGCGTTCCCCTGCCTGATGGTGAACCGGCACCGGACGAGACGACACCGCCGTTTGACGACGAAGGCCCGGGCTCAGGGCCGGGAACCCCGCCGGACCGGCGTCCTGTGGAGGATGGTCCGGCGGGTGTCGACTCTGACTGGGTGCTCCCGTCCCCGGAAGAACTGCTCCTGGAGCACGACGAGCGGATCGGCGTTCTCCGTACGGACGTCAACGAACTCGCAGGGGTTGTGGCGGACCTGTTGGTGAACCCACCCAAGGGCAAGCCGGCCCCGTGGAACTGGAAGCACCTCAACGGTTCCGCCGCGGCGAAGCTCCTGACCGAGCTGCGCGAATGGGTGGACTGGTACAACGACCGGTACGGGGTCGCGGCCGATTCAAGGATCCCCGGCTGTTGGTACCGGCACGCGCCCGTCGTGGAAGAACTCACCGGCGTCTGGGTCGCCTGGCGTGCCGCCTACTACGGCCACACGACTCCGCTGGATGCCCCGGCGTACTGGCACGAGCGGATCCTGTGGCCCACCTTCGACCGGATCACCAAAAGGCAATGGGGGATGGTGAACTGCCTCAACGGCCACAAAGACCCCCGCCCCCAGCACACACCCTCCACCGACAACGGATTCGACGAATTCCTCCACACCCTCGGACAGGAAGAGTAAAGGACTCCATGAACACCACCTCGGTGGCTGACCACGGAAGAAGCATTGTCGGCACCGGGAACTAGGATGCCGGTCACGACGGGATTACGAAACCACGCGGCTTATTGGGGGCCAGGATGAACATGAACAACAGCTCCGAAACATCGGCGGCGGTGAAACGCCGTCGCCGCGGCGTCGACTGGACGGTACTGGCGCAGCTGGTGGCCATGGTGCCCTCCCTGCTGGTGGGTCTGGGAATCGTCGTCCTGTTCATCTCCCTGGTCCTGGGATATGTCCCCAACAAGCCGGCGTGGACGCAGTGGGCGCCGTTCGGGGCCGCTGCGCTGTGGTTCCTCCTCGGGTTCGTATGGTTCCCGCCGTTCCTGCAGTCCTTTCTCGCCCAATCCTTCTTTCTGTTCAGGCCGCCGGTCCTCGCCGAGCTGCGCCACATGGAGTTCTCCTGGCATGAGGTCCTGAGGCGGGCCGGAATCGGCGACCGGGCAAAGTTCCGGCTTTGGATCCAGGACACGGACGGGCTGAACGCCAGCGCCGCGGGCGGAAACATCGTCTCGGTCACCCGGGGCGCGTTGCGATACAGCGGGGATCATCTGGGCGCGGTCCTCGCCCATGAGCTCGGTCACCACCTGAACGGGCACACCTACCCGGGCCTGTTGGCCTGGTGGTTCAGCCGGCCCCTGTACTGGATCCGGCGCCTGGCCCGGCTGGTACTGCGCACCGCACTGGCCATTCTGCGGTTCATTTCCTACCTCAACGCCCTGGTTGCCCTCGTCGGGTACCTCTTCATCGGCAGCGTGTACCTGTTCGTGTTGATCAGCATCGGACGCGGCATCTTCTGGGCGTGGCAGACGTCCTGGCCCGCCGTCGTGCTCCTGGCCCTGGCCTGGATTCTGGCCCCGGTGATGAACCGTCAGGCCGAGTACCAGGCCGACCGGACCGCTGTCCAGCTGGGCTATGGTCCCGCGTTGGTCGACGTCTTCCGGGACTGGCAGTACCTCGGCTTCGACGACCGTCGCCCCCGCGGCCTGCGTGCCATGTACCTGGCCTCGCACCCTCCACTGCATGCCCGGATCCGGAAGATCGAAAAGCGGCTCGCCCGCACCCTGTAGCACTGCCACGGCACCCGCCGTGGCAGACCCACCATGACCACCGAAACTCTCACCGCCGGCCAGATAAACAACCCAAACCGACACTGAAGGAGAACAACCGTAGCCACTTCCGAGCACGAACATCAGCCTTTTTAGGTTGATGTAATCTCCAAATCAGCCGTTTGGATGTGATTCAGGACGCCTAGACGGTAGTGGATCTGCCGATGAGGATGCATGAAGATGCTGCAAGGCCTGCGCTGTTGAGCCTGGCGCTGCCAGCCTCGGGATGGGCGGCCTTGGGGTCAACCTACCGGCAATTGAGAATCAACTCTCAATTGCGCCACAAGCTGTGGCACAATTCGAGATCGATAGGGTGGAGTCATGAATTTCTCTTCAGAGATTGACCTGCCGGCAGACTACGCGGAGCTGTTGGAGGCGCTAAAGGGCCGTGTCCGTGGAGCCAGGGTCCAAGCGCAGCGGACCGTTAACACGCTGGTCATTGAACTCTACTGGTCACTTGGAAAGGACATCCTGGCCCGCCAGGACCAGCATGGGTGGGGGAGCGGGGTCATTGGCCAGCTCGCTGCGGACCTGCGTCTGGCCTTTCCGGACATGAAAGGGCTCTCCGCGCGCAACCTGCAATACATGACCGCGATGGTGCGGGCCTGGGGAGAGGAATCAAATGTGCCACAGCTTGTGGCACATTTGCCGTGGGGCCATATCAGGACGATTTTAGACAAGACCGGAACGGCCGAGGAGCGCGACTGGTACGCAGCCGCCGCCGTCGAGTACGGCTGGTCCCGGAATGTACTGCTGAATATGATGATGAACCGTTCGATGGAACGCACCGGCGCGGCACCATCGAACTTCACCAGCCAGCTCGCCGCACCGGATTCCGAACTGGCGCAGCAAATGGCAAAGGACCCGTACAACTTCGAGTTTCTGGGTCTGTCCGGTGAAGTCGCCGAACGAGATCTCGAAAATGCTCTGACCAGCCGGATCACCGAAACCCTGAGGGAGCTCGGGCCAGGCTTTTCCTTCGTCGGCCGGCAGGTGCATTTCGACGTCGACGGTGACGACTACTTTGTCGACTTGCTGTTTTTCCATGTAGAACAGCTTCGGTACGTTGTCATTGAACTTAAGACAGGCCGGTTTCAGCCGGAGCATGCAGGCAAGCTCAATTTCTACGTGGCCCTCGTCGATGACGTGCTCCGCCGGGAATACCACAACGAAACGGTTGGCATCCTGATCTGCGGCACCAAGAACGACCGCAGCGTCCGCTACAGTTTGGGACGATCGACTTCACCTATGGCCGTCGCGGCTTACACCTATGACAAACTCCCGGCTGCCGAGCAGCGGGCGTTGCCCGATGAAAGGCACCTCGTGGCCGCACTGGAATGGGCGGAACCCGACGCGCAAACCGACGCCGATCCGGAGGACGTCAAGAGAAGCATTTCCTTGCCTTGAGCAGGGGTTGGTGGAAGGCTCTGGCCATGAGTCCTTGGTTCGAGCGCCGGCCGCCCGAGGTTCGCACACCTCAAGGTGCTCCCGTTGTGCAGTACGTATCGGCGAAACGTCAATCGGTGCAACACGACAACAGGTCTGGGACTGCATCAAACCTCCGGAGAACAGCGTTCCTTTAGCTCCCCGTGTGGTGCGCGGTTTCCCGGCGCCCGGCCGTGAAGGTGTGGCGCGGTCCAGGTCTTCATATCCGTTCACGACGGAGCCGACTGAGCAGGCCGCGCAGGTTCGGGTTGAACCCGACTCGCGCCATGAACAACGCCACCAAGCAGCTCAACAGCCTCAGCTATGACGTCACGATCACTCCTGTCACCGCAGCCTGACCCACCCCCTACTTTTGTATTAGTTCCGTATGAAGTCACGCGCGTCGAGGGAGCCTGGCGATAGCTGGGCGGTTGGAACGCGCCGGACAGATCCTCGCGAGCTCGACAAGGACGCGCCCGCGTAGTCGGCGCTGTCGGCCCCTCGCCCAGCTGCACACTGGCGTCGGCAACATGCTCCCGCACGCCACCGACATCATTGCCGGCGGAAATGCACATCCTCCTCTGCCAAGATCGCTGCATGGAAACCGCTGAACTCTGGCCCCTAAGCGCACCGAGCGAGTCTCCGCGAGCAAGGATCGGGCGTTCGGACGTGCATTATTCCGGTTAAGGAATGCCGGACTAAATGACTAACTGATTAACTGAATTATCGATCCTTCTTCGCCCACGCATTCAAATATGTCGAGATGATCGACGTCGTCGACGGCGAATCGATACCGGCGCACAAGGAGCTCACGAAGGCTGCCCGGCGCAATGCTTCTCGTAGGCATCTGCAGCTTCCATCTCTGAGAGACGGCTGCCATGTACAAGTCGATATCCAACGTTAGATCCTGGTCTCGAATCCGCTCCAACGGAAACTCTGGCGACGCCTCGTCCTCTACCTGGCGGGCAATCTCACTGGCCTTCTTCTTGTCTACGGGCCACACATTGAGACCGGCCATCTCCAGCCTCCAATTCATGACAACGTTGTGTATGACTTGGAGGATCTGCCAATCGAGCCATCCAGCGCTGCGCAACTGCGCAAGCCTGGCCCGGCATCCCGTATCTTTCAGGAGCCGTGGAAACGTAACGGCGAGAATGCGAGGGAGGTGTTCATACAGGTCGCGGATCCTTTCCAACGAGGCGTCGGCATCATAGCCAGCCCCCGTCGACGTTGGATGTGCGAGTGTCAGTGCTTCTGACGGCTCAAATGCGCCAGAACTCTTTGGCGAACTGGCAGCTGCGCAACGCACGTAGTGTTCCTCTGTGAGCAGCCCTGCGGCATCTTCGTACGGCCTGCCGGGAGCAATCTTGTTGGGCAGCCCCGCCGCGAACATGGAGTCCATGTACTGCGCCAGCTCTCGGCTGGGACGAGTGTGCACTGCATCAATGAGCATCATTGCCACTGTAAGCAGGTCACGCTGGCGCTGGTCATCGTCAGTTCCTGCCCGAGGAAACTCCACCTCTACCATCACATGCGGGCCTTGGTCATCGATTTCAACGACTGGAGTTGCGCTCTCGTCACCACGGATTTTCACGTTGATCCGAACCCAAGCATCTGCAAGGACGGGTTGGTGCTGGCATATATCGGCAAGCACGACTTGAAGGGCAGCGCAGATTGCTTCTGTGGCAAGGACCGTTTCACGGTCGTTATGGCAGGTCAAAGTCCATCTGCTGCCCAAGGCACGAAAATCCATCGTGCGGGCGCTGCCGACGTCTCCGAATATCGGACCTGAAAACTGCTCACGCGCGATCGCTTGAAAGTCTTCCTCGGTCCAGACAATGGATTGTCCTAGCATTTCGGCCAGTTCGGAAACGCCCTCGGCCCAGCCTGTTTCTGCCAAGCCAGACATGAACAATGGCTCAAGCTCGGGCCAGTATTTGCGTGTGAAGGCGAGCTCGATGGCCACGTTTCCTTCCAAGTGTTCCAGTTCAGGGTGTTCGTCGTAATCGAAGGCATTGGGAAGAAGTGAGTGACGGGCTAGAACTGCAATGTTCGCGAAAGCAGCCGCATCGGCCCAGCAGCCGGCAGCCTGCATGTACGAGGCAGTTTCCAAGAGAGCCCCGGCTGCAACCTGTGTAATGTCTTGGTCCGGATTCGTGATGGCCATAGCTGCGGCCGCGCATGAGTACTGCTTTGCCGCATACATCAGGTTAAGCTCGGAATAGATTTTCGCAATGTATCGCATGACCAGGGCAGCCCCCTTGAACGTGTCACCATGCCACCAGAAAATTTTCGCCTGGTGAAGTTCATTCAGCGCATCCAACGGCCGCCCAGCGCCGGCAAGCTTCATAGCGCGATCACGGTATCGTTCGGCTCTTGCGCTCTCTCCTTCGACCGCTTCAGTTGCCTCATCCAATCCATCGCGAACGGCTACGTAATCGGGGTCATCAATCAGGGCGGGGGCGAAAATCTGAAATACCTTAGCCACTGTGCCGACGGGGAACGGCCTTGCCAGCGGAAGGAGATCAACGAGCCTTCGGAGATAGACCATGGCCTGACGAAGATCCAGGTCGTCTCTACCAGCCAAGAAGGACGTATCTATTTCAACGCTCTCTCCCCGGAAGCGGGGTTGGCCGGTCTTCGACTCAACAGTGGGATCATGGTCCTGCGTCACCTTGGACCAGTCCGGGATCATGAAAAGGAAGGCCATAGTGGATGTCAGTGAAGCGGCCCGAACCGGATGAGTCGACGGGTCTGTTTCATTCAAACAATGCAGCGTATGCTCTTTGAGCTTTGCGACACTTTCCGTGATCTCAGCGGCGGCGGCGGTCGTAAGTCCTCGCATCCAGGCTCCGCCCCAGTAGGATGCCAAAACCGATGCATCTTCCAGAATCGAAGGGGAATCCGCCCCTAGGGCGTAGGCGTGAGCGTTTCTGATCAGGTCCTCGGCGCCGATCAAGGTTCCCGTGCCGCGCAGGCGGGCGACCGCAATCTCATAGGCGGCACGGAAAGCGACTTCGCTTTCAATGGTGCATGTGGTTCCGTCCAAGAATGCGCTCATGTAGTCGATCCATTCGGGCAGGTCAGCGTTCGCCAGTGGATCCCAGGTTGCATAGCGGATACCCCCGCTTACGATGCCTAATTCACCAAGCGTGAGAGCGGCGGGGCCTTTTGTGATGCGCAGAGCGTTCAACAACTCGCTGTACCACTCCGGCGACGATTCATCTTCGGGCTCCGGAACCATGCTTGTTGGCAGATCAAGATAGTGCACCGCGACCCACACCAAATCTGGCTCGGCCAGTATCGTAGACAAATCATCGCCGCAGAAAATGTCCAACTCAACGTTGCGGTCCTTCCGCGCATGACGCTGCAGTTCATGCTTTGCCGCTGCGGAAATGTTGTGGACACTGAAATAGGCCACCCTTTCCACAGGCGCGGCATCAGCTGCGCATATGCCAGCAAGGTCCGCTCGGACCTTACCCACGACGCCGTCCTTTTGGGTCGTGCATGCAACTACCACTGCCTGAGCGGTGACAGTTGCCGCGAAGCCGGCAGAATACGGCAGTTCTTCTGGAACGCGTGTGAAGTAAGACTCCCCGTCGCGCTTTTGGTCGCCTCCTCCGCTCACAGGTCCGGTGGCGAGCAAAATGTTCGAGCTGATCCGACGACGGGCGATTCTCACCGCAACGGCCTCAAATTCATGATGCTCGTTGCGAGCCGACATCTGTGCGAGCTGAAAACCGATGAAGGCCTCGGTGGCCGGAACGGATGCAGTCATTACACGATTCTCTCCCGATCGATCCGGAAAGCGTAGGAAGGCAGTCTCAGGGCGCGGCCGGCGATCACGGCTGAAATGGAATAGGAGGGCGCATATCAAAGTGCAGCGGCTCTCGGTAGGGCTCGTCAACGAACGCCACCGGCCCCGACGTCGTCAGGTACAGCTACAGCTCCGCCAAAACCCTGTCACGCATGCCCAAACCGTGCATTCCAGCCACCACGACCCCCTCACGTCAGTGGGACCAACCTTACTGGTGGCAACCGACGTCCACTACGGCGTGTGACAGCGGGTCACCATCGGCGAACCTCTGAAAGTAGACGGCGAATGACGTGACGATGACCCTATTTGGCCGGTTTCGCCGCCCATTTTTGGGGTGGTCTGTCAAAATGGGGAGGCGACAAGAAGAACCCCGAAATGGAGCTCTTCCGACTCATAGGGGGAACCAATGCAAGACCTGCTCGAAACCGTGGCGAGAGGCAAGAGCATCTTTGTTGTTGGGACGGGATTCTCGATTTCCAGCTCAGGGAATGCGGATTGCGCAAGTTGGGTGGGTTTCATTGAGACGACGTTGAGTTACATCGCGCGGCTGGGGATGGCTCAGCAAAGCTGGCAGGACATGATCCAGCAGATGACGACGTACGCCACCGAAAACGGTGACACGGACATGTTGATTTCGGCTGCTGGCATGGTTCAGATCAAGGTGGCAGAATCCGGAAACGTCGCAGTCAGCAATTGGCTTCGCGAAACCATTGGCAGTCTCACAGTCACGGACGATTCGTGGGCGAAGGCTCTTGACGGGCTCGGATGCCCGATTCTAACGACAAACTATGACTCGCTGATCGAACAGGCTACCGGGCGGCAGTCGACAACGTGGCAAAGCAGTTCCGACATCCAGAAGATTCTGCTAAATAACTCCACCAAGGTCGGACACCTTCACGGTTTCTGGGAAGATCCGGATTCGGTCATTTTGAGCCAGAGTGACTACGACCGTCTTCTGACTAGCAACAGCGCCCAGGAATTGCAGAAAGCTGCATCGGTCCTCAAATCGATCGTCTACGTTGGGGTGGGAGCCGGTCTGACGGACCCGAATTTTTCGCGCCTCATCGGTTGGCATCGGAAGCTTTTTGGCTCCTCGGAGCATCGACACTACCGACTTTGTAGGGACTCCGAACTCGACGCATTGGTGGCGGAACACAGGTCGGACCATATTGTCCCCATTTCATACGGCAGCGAGTATGCAGATTTGCCGATCTTCTTAGATTCATTGGCTCCGAAGCCGGACACACATGCGGTGATCTCTTCCACCGGACAAGTCATGGACCCAACCCAACTCGCTGTGGAAGCGTTAGCGGACCAAGTCAGGATGCAATCGATCATGTGCGAAAACGCCAGTGACCGAGACTCCCGACGCGTAGAGGATCTACTCGTTCCGCCTGTGCTATTCCCCGTTTCAAGCGATCGAATCCAGGCCGCGGAACACATCGCCGGCCAGCAGAAAATAAAAAGATCGGACCCGTACGTGGTCGGCCGACTTAATGGAGTGACGGTCATTGTCGGGGAAGAGAACGCGGGACTCACGACGGCTTTGCAGTGGTTGCTTGATCAGGCCGCGAGCACCTCTGGTGCACCACCCATCCTTGTGGACTTCACCAAGTTCAGTAAGGGCGGTCAGCCCCTCGTCGTTCAGTTGAGGACTGAACTCCGGGCATTGAACCTCCTGCCTTCAGGCACGAAGGAAATCCAGGAACTGGTCGTGGGAATCGACAACGTTACTCCATATGCCGGGCACCTGTGTGATCAAATGATTGCAGATTTGATCAAGCTCAATCCCCGCCAAGCCTTCGTCGGGTGCCGGCTTGAAAACGAAGCGGAACTGGTCGAACGGCTAAGCGGCGCCGGTCTGACGCCCGAGGTCCGGTATCTAGGACGTTTTGGTCGACAAGATGTGATTAGGCTGGTCAGCCTTGGGTCGGTCGCCAGGCCAGAGTCGGTCGCCAAACGAGTGCTCTCTGTGCTTTCTCAACAGAATCTTCCGCGGACACCGTTCATTGTTTCGCTACTCGCATCGATCCTTCTCGCTGGTAACTCAATCTCAGCGAACAGCTCACACACTACGCTGTTGGATCAATACCTGAGTCAACTCCTTGGTCGAGGCAACGTTGACGAGGATGCCCGGTGGTCGGTCGATGCCGGTCTGCGCGAAGCTGTATTGGCTGACTTGGCAATGCTCTTTGTCGAGGAACGGGTCGGGTCCCTTCCCGCATCCAAAGTCATCGGTCGCATTGAGACGTACTTCGATAAGCGAGACATCTCCGAATCAGCTTTCGAGCTCCTGGAATACTTTCGAGCACAGCGTGTCGTCCGTAGCGCCGGAACCCTGGTTCGTTTCAGCCACCACAGCTACCTGTACCTTTTCGCTGCAAAGGCCGCGGCAGAGAATGCGGACTTCCGCGATTTGATATTGGCCGATCCCATGTTGTTCGCACCGATCATCCGGCATTACGCCTCCCTAAAAAGGCAGGACGCCGACCTGCTTGCGCGTATGGACACCTACATCGATGTGTCCCAGCATATTGCTGCAGATCGCGCGTCTCTTCGAAAACTCGATGTTGTGGAAGCCCCTATAGACCTAGCTCTGGAAATCGAATTCGCCGACTTGATCGATCTTGATGGCTCTGGAGATTCAACCATGCCTGATCATCCTGAAGACGCGCTGTTCCCATACGACGAACCTGAAGCTTTCCCTCTAGCGGTCCCCGAGGACTTGCCGCCCGCGCTCAGATACGCAATCGTGCTCGACGTCGTTTCCACCGTTCTGAGAGATTGCGACCAGGTACCAGATCCGGAACTGAAAGCGCGGCTACTGCGCAAGGTTCTGGCCGGCTGGGGGAGATATTTGGGGCTCATCGCAGTGGATGCGGTGATGAAGGAAGCCTTAGCAAACATAGCTGAGATAACTGCCAACGCGCTGGAGATCCCGGAAGATAAGCGGACAGAATTTGTCGACCGTTCCGCGGAGATCTTCCCTCCCCTTATGACCATGTCCGGGATTTCAGCTTCATTGTCTTCTCGGAAGCTCCTCAAAGCGCTGGACAAAGCAATTGACGACCGTGAGTTCACGGGGGACGCAGAAGCGGCCATCGCCGCTGCATTCATGCTCATTGACATACGAGAAGCCGGGTGGGCGAGCAAACTAAGCGGCGTCACTACTGAACACACAACGCTTGAGATCATCGCGGACTTCTTCAAGGATTTCTGCACATTCCTGTACTTCTCATACTCGATGACCACAGAAGACGAGACAGCATTGCTCCATTACATCTCCGAATTGTCCATCGCGCGATACAAGTTCTCCGGCCCGCTTCACCGCAATCAGAACATCACCCGTATCGAACAAGGGCTGCGGACACGGAAGCTGAAGCAAACAAAGCTCAACGCCGCACGTGAGAGGAACACTCGGGCGCTGCCTCCCGGAGGACCGGTAGCGTCCCCGAGATGATCCCTCACTGGATGCGTGGAACTAGCCCACACCTTGCATTGCATCGGTGGGGAGCGAGGTTCGCAGCCCCAACGCCGCCGTAGCGCCCGCACTGGCCTTCAACGAAGTGATACTTATCTGTTCCCAAAACCTGTAATCGAACGCTTGCCAGTCGCGGATATCGAAGCCAATCACGGGCTGATCAGGCTCCATAAGTGAACGACGACGCTGTTGGATCCAACATCTGAGACGACAACAGTGCCAATAGCAACGACCAAGGACGCGACAGCAACCCAAAGAGCAAGACGGCTGACCTTGTAGCTATCGGCGGAGGCTCCTAGGGAAGCGACAGTTGAAAGGATTTCTCGGTAATCGCGATCAGCCTCGATGAGCTCAGTAAATTCCTTTTCATGACGCTTCCTGAGGAGGTCATTGAAACTCTCTGGCTCTTGCTTTGGGCTCTCGTTCTGGCGGAATTCTCCCTTTTCACGGGGAGTCGAATGGTAGCGAAACTCAGCATCCCCTTCCCATCGCCAAGACCGCTTCCAAAACGACGTTGTGTCACGGTGGACGCTCGTCAGGTTGAGACTATGCCGAAGGAAACTTTCGCGAAGGTGCTTTAGAGACTTGGGCTTGAATTTTCCGTGACGTTTGCTCGCTTGGTCTCTGATGACCGCATATTTTGCTTGAGTTACTTTGAGAAACTTCGAGACGGAAATCATCACGAATAGATTAAACATATTGTCGACCAAGCGGGAAGCTATCGCACGGTTCTGGTCGTTGCCACCATAGCCGCGCAAACTATCTTCTCCGATCGCTTCAACGACTGCAGGACGACTTCCCCAAAGAGTCCAAGTCGGATCATTGCCAAGTCTCTGGTGCATTTGGCCATCGAGAGGGCTGAGCACCAGTTTGGGGAGATCGGACGAAAGTAGTTGGTGGAACACAGGTGCACTGACGCCAAGGGCTCGCAGTGCGTCATGGGTCTTCATGCTCGTTTCACGGTCTTGGTTGTCCTGAGACATGACAGTCGGGTCGATGGAATCGAAGAGAAGGAGGTCCAGTAGCGGCTGCGGCTCGTTGTTGAGCGCGAAAAACCCGGGGAGCCGTGTGGCAAGCCAATCTCGTGCCGCGGCGTGCAGGCGCTTGCGTGCGGACTGGACTTCCCAAAAAGTGGCCCATTGCCGGTCGAGTGGCTGCAATCGCCCTTGATCCTTGAGGAGGATTGGCTCGTGCGTACGGTGCCACTCTATGTCGAGTGATTTAGCCGCGGCGTCACTCAGATGAACCTCAGCCACGACGGCGGTCAACCCTGCACCGACCTGGATGGCTCTCAGGGCAACGTACTCGATTTCATCTGGGAGGTCGGCGCTGACTCCCTCGGGTACAAACCATTTCGAGTCTCGGCCCACGATGTTAACAAGCCTCCACCAATATGCTCCACTGCCGGACCGAGCTCTCTGTAAGGCTTCACGGTTCCCGTCCTCGTACGGTCGGGGACGATCCCAGCCGTTTCGTGCGAGAGCCGCTTCTAGCGCTGGGAGTTCAGTAGGGGGAAACAATTCGACCAACCAGATTCCAGCAACATTGACGTGCTCATCTTCCGGAACGAAAACGTTGTGGTGCAGACTTTCGAGCGACCGGGCTTTATTTCGATCGTGCTCGTTAAAGAGGTGGAGGTAATTGATTCCTTTGAAGATCCATCTGCGTCCAGAACCTGGCAGGGCCCTTCGTAGCCAGCCGTCCACAATCCACCCAAGTATTCGGTAAGGATAGTCGTACCACCGATATCCGTTTCCGATTTCTGGTACAAGATCGTAGGTCTCATACACCTCGCGTGAGATCGGGTCGCTTTCAGGTCCATGTTCAGGGCGAAGAGTTCTGCTCCTTTGACGGTACTTTTCCCGATCTCCGAAGTAGGCCATATTTGGTGTTTCCTTTCGGACGCCTCGATAGGTGGTCACAGTAGCGCATTTGACCGTTTGGCGCTCTCAGGCGGCTTTCGGCTCCACCTGCTCAGCCTTCCTCGTCGATGACGGTGTCAAGCACCTGGCTTCCAAGCGTTTATGAGCTCCCAGGCGGATGCTACTCTGCAGGCTCTGCGCTAACGCCATCACAAGGCACTTACCGTGGCACATTACAAATACCAACGCGCGGATCCCGCACGCTGCCGTGTCTTTTGAGAATCTGCCAACTCACCTGAAGAACGGACAGCATATTAGGGTCCCATCGCTACAGGCGCCCTTCGAGGAACAGCCCCGCTGACGCGTGGACCCGCGTGGCCTGGTTGAGAGCGTCGTCACCGACTCGGCCAGGCGCGCATGGCTCGGGAGTGGCATGCCAATCTGGATTGGATAGAAAAGTTTGTACTGTCATACTGACAATCTAACAACTTGACATAAGGCAGGTTATCGGCTAAAAGTCGGGCTAGTTGATGGCTTGATATCAGGCTATAATTTCCAACATGAGAACGGTACCGCTCAGCGAAGCCAAGGACAAGCTGTCCGCCCTCGTGGAGGAAGCAGACACGACGCACGAGATCATCCAGATCACCCGTCACGGGCACCCGTCGGCGGTGCTGATGTCCGCCGATGACCTGGAATCCCTGCAGGAGACGATCCACTGGCTCTCGCAGCCGGGCATCCGCGAAGACCTGGACCAGGCCCGTCGCGACATCGCCGGGGGCAACACGGTCAGCGGCGCGGACCTGCGCCGTGAATTCGGTCTGCCGCCGCGGTGACCGACGCGGAATCCACCGGACCGTCGCCATGGAACGTCGAGGTCACCAGCCCGGCACTGAAGGGGTTCCGGCGTCTGCCGGGGAAAGCGACAACCGCGATCGTCGAATTCGTCACCGGCGCACTGGCTGAGAGCCCCCACCGGCTGAGCAAGCCCCTCACGAACGAACTGCTCGGACTCCGCACCGCCCGGCGCGGCGACTACAGGGTGCTGTTCACCCTCGACGTCGAAGCGCACATCCTGTAC
>FTCF01000132.1_pt1 | contig 49393 bp, 40 predicted proteins | sample 1639631 | NCBI WGS metagenome assembly FTCF01 (sample SAMEA3914864, study PRJEB12502) | metagenome | biome: forest; material: soil | place: USA | collected 2012-03-12 | depth 0.3 m
CATCTACAAGCCGCGTTAGCCGGACTCCTCAAGGAAAGATGCGCCATTGGGCGGCTTCTCCCCCATCTCAGGGCGACGAAACGTCCATTACCGGCCTTCTGAAATGGCGGGGAGAGGCTTGCAAGGGGCCCTGCCTCTGGCCCAAGACGCAGGATGCCGTGAGTGTGTTCAGTGGTGTAGTTGCATGCGTTGGAGGACGGTGGCGGAGATTTCTTCGACTGACATGGTTGCGGAGTTGAGGTAGGGGATGTTGTTGGCCCGGTACATGTCTTCGGCGTTGCGTAGTTCGAAGGTGCATTGGTGCAGTGAAGCGTAGTTACTTCCGGGCCGCCGTTCCTGGCGGATCTGGCTGAGCCTCACGGGCTGGGAGGTAAGCCCGAAGCATTTGCTCGCGAACGGCAGCAGGGGCTTCGGAAGAGCCATGCTGTTAAAGTCTTCTTCTACCAGTGGGAAGTTGGCTGCGAGAATGCCGTGCTGCAGTGCCAGGTACATGGTCGTGGGGGTTTTCCCGCACCGAGAGGGGGCGATCAGGATCAGTTCGGCGCGTTCGAGGGCGCGCAGGGACTGGCCGTCGTCGTGCTCAATGGCGTACTCGACCGCAGACATTCGCGACTGATACCTGACAGCGTCTCCGACCCCGTGCGCTTGCCCGGGCAGTCCGCTGGCCGGGGATCCGAGGGCTTGTTCCATCTGGCCGATGTGCACGCCGAAAAGGTCGAAGAAGTGCCCGGCGCTTTGAGACAGGACAGCACGAAGGTAGGGGCTGACAGTTGTCGAAAAAACCAGCGGCCTGGGCCCGGTCGCGGCGACCTCGTCAATGGCGGCCACGACCTGATGGGCCTGTTCGACGGTGGTGATGAACGGGTAACTCCGTCGTTCCAACCGCTGGGCAGGGAACTGGGTGAGCAGCGTGTTGCCGAGGGTTTCGGCCGTGATGCCGGTGCTGTCGGAAAGAAAGAACACTGTGGGGGCGGACGGGTTGCCCGCCCCCACAGCTTTCGGCTCGGCCATTTAGACGGCTGCGTGGCTGCCCGAGCGGGCCAGGCGCAGCCACGTCTCGGTGACGGCGTCCGGGTTCAGCGAGATCGAACTGATCCCCTGTCCGAGCAGCCATTCGGCGAAGTCCGGGTGGTCGGACGGGCCTTGGCCGCAGATGCCGACGTACCGGCCCTTGGCCCGGCACGCGGCGATGGCAAGCTCCAGGAGCTTGGTCACGGCCGGATTCCGTTCGTCAAAGCCGTCGGCGACCAACGCGGAGTCACGGTCCAGACCCAGGGTAAGTTGGGTCAGGTCGTTGGACCCGATCGAGAACCCGTCGAAGTACTCCAGGAATTCATCGGCCAGCAGGGCGTTGGCGGGCAGTTCGCACATCATCACGATCTCCAGGCCGTTCTGGCCCCGGCAAAGTCCGTTCGCGGCGAGCAGCTCGGTGACACCCCGGGCTTCATCCAGGGTCCGTACGAACGGGACCATGAGCTTGATGTTGGACAGACCCATCTCGTTCCGGACATACTTCAGGGCCTCGCATTCGAGTTCAAAGGCCTGGCGGAACGACGCGGACAGGTAGCGGGAGGCGCCGCGGTACCCGATCATCGGGTTTTCCTCTTCCGGTTCGAAGGCCGGCCCGCCCAGGAGGTTGGCGTACTCGTTGGACTTGAAGTCCGAGAGCCGGATGATCACCGGTTCGGGGGCAAAGGCCGCGGCGATGGTCGAGATGCCCTCGGACAGGCGCCGTACGTAGTAATCGCGGGGGCCGTCGTAGGCTGCGGTCTTTTCCCGGATTTGCCGCACGGTGTGGTCGTCCAGGGTTGCCGGGCGTTCGATTTCGCCTGCGACGGCGAGCAGGGCGTTGGGATGGATGCCGATCTGGCGGTTGATGATGAATTCCAGCCGCGCCAAACCAACGCCGTGGTTGGGGAGGTTGGCGAAACTGAACGCCTGCTCCGGGGTGCCGACGTTCATCATGATTTTCACCGGCGCTTCAGGCATGGTCTCCAGGCTGGTCTCCTGAAGCGTGTACTCCAGCAGCCCCTCATACACCAGACCGGCCTCGCCCTCGGCGCAGGACACCGTCACGGGCGTCCCGTCCTTGAGGATCTGGGAAGCGTAGCCTGTGCCGACAACAGCGGGTATTCCCAGCTCCCGGGCGATGATGGCTGCGTGGCAGGTCCTGCCGCCACGGTCCGTGACGATCGCGGCAGCCTTCTTCATGATCGGTTCCCAGTCTGGGTCGGTCATGTTCGCCACCAGAACATCGCCCTCGTCGAAGGATGCCATCTGGTCAATCGAGCTCAACACCCGCACCTGCCCGCCGCCGATCCGCTGACCGATCGCACGTCCCTCCACCAATACAGCCGACCGCTCCGTAAGCGTGTAACGGGAAACGGAGCCTGAGGATTTACGGGACTCAACCGTTTCGGGGCGGGCCTGCAGGATGTACAGCTCCCCGTCCACACCGTCCTTGCCCCACTCGATATCCATCGGCCGGCCGTAGTGTGCCTCGATTGCCAGTGCGTGGCGGGCGAGCTGCTCAACCTCGGTATCGCTCAGGCTGAAGTTCTTACGCAAATCTTCGGGGACCGGAACGAAATCCACTGTCCTGCCCACCTCGGCGGAGTCGGTGTACACCATCTGCACAGCTTTCTCCCCCAGTCCGCGCTTGAGCACGGCCGGACGACCGGCGGCTAAGGCGGGTTTGTGGACGTAGAACTCGTCCGGGTTCACAGCGCCCTGCACCACGGCTTCACCGAGCCCGTAGGAGGACGTGATGAACACAGCGTCCTTGAACCCCGTCTCTGTGTCCACGGTGAACATGACACCGGACGCGCCGAGATCGGAACGTACCATCCGCTGCACACCCGCCGACAGCGCGACTTCTGAATGGGTGAAACCATGATGGACCCGGTAGGCGATCGCCCTGTCGTTGTACAGGGATGCAAAAACATCCTTTATCGCCAACAGAATGTTCTCGATACCCCGGATGTTCAGGAACGTCTCCTGCTGCCCGGCGAAGGAGGCATCGGGCAGGTCCTCGGCCGTGGCGCTCGAACGCACCGCCCACGACACATCCCCACCATGCTCTTCGATCAAACGCTGATAGGCGGAACCGATTTCCTCTTCGAAACCGGCCGGGAACGGAGCAGCGCGAATCAGGTCCCGTATCTGCTGGCCAATGCGGGCCAACGCGGCCACATCCCCGCTGTCCAGGCCTTCGAGAATATTTTCTATCCGGGCATCCAGGCCCGACTCAATCAAAAACCGCCGAAAAGCATCGGCCGTCGTCGCAAAACCGTCCGGAACCCTCACCCCGGCAGAGGCGAGGCTACGAACCATTTCGCCAAGAGAAGCATTCTTGCCGCCAACCTGGTGAAGGTCGGACAGGCCAAGATCAGAAAACCAGAGAACCTCAGTCATAAATGGTGTCCTTCGTTGGGCACGCGCTGACAAGCGCTAAAAAACTCGGTCATCCAAGGATCCCTGCGTCTACTCCCCGTATGCAAACACGTGTGGCCGACGCAACATTGCCAGAAGTAATGAATAGGTTTGCTTGGCAACCCCAACAGCCAATCTTGAGTCTCTCTGGCGATGGATTCACGTCTTCAGCGCTAGATGTCTTCGCTGCACTCAACAGGCCGCGCTCACCAGTCATCAATAGGTGGATAAGCTCGAGATATTCAGCGGCGGGATGACAAATCCACCGACAAGGGCAGATTCAGAGGAGCCAGCCATATGGAAATGAGGCAGCTTCAGGCCCTTTTGGCCGTGGCGGATACTGGAAGTGTGACTCGGGCTGCGGAGCTTCTGCACATCGTTCAGCCCGCAGTAACCAGACAGATCCATAACCTTGAGACGGAATTGGGTGTCACCCTGTTCGATCGAAGCCGTTCGGGAATGAGGCCGACGGAGGTTGGCATCCAAGTTGTTGAACGTGCACGAAGGGCTCTGAATGAGCTCGCCCGTGCGCGAGAGGAGGCCCGCTCAGCAGGCTCCGCCCTTTACGGCATCGTGACAGTCGGGCTGCTAACCAGCACCGCATCGCTTCTTTCTGTTCCGTTGGTCACAGCGGTGGCTGAACAGCACCCTGGCCTGCGACTGCGTGTGGTCACGGGGTATGGGGGGCATCTCAGCCGATGGCTCGAAGCCGGCGACGTCGATATCGCCCTCACCTACAACCAACCACCGACGGCCACTTTGGACGTGCGTCCACTTCTGGAAGAGGATTTGTGGGCTGTCGCACCACCTGCGGAGAAAGACATCCCGCCTCAGGGCATTGACCTCAGCAACCTTCTTCAACGGAGACTCGTCATGCCCAGCGCGCCACACGGCATTCGATCCCTGGTGGAGAGCGCGGCGGCCCGCGCCGGTTTGACCCTGGATGTCGGAGTAGAAACAAATGACGCGCAAGTACAGAAGCAACTCGTCCAGAGCGGGATCGGATGGACCGTCCTCCCTGGCATACTCGTCGCCGAAGACGCTGCGGCCGGGCTACTGAATGCTGCACCCATCACGGCGCCAACAATCCCACGCCGCATCGTGTTGGCCAACCCCACACCGGCGCGATCAACTCCCGCAGTCTGCCTCGTTGCCAAGCTCTTGGCCGAAAGTGTTCTCAATCAAATTCGATCTGGCAACTGGGCTTCAGCTCGGATGGTCTGAGGGTCCGCTGGCTTGAAGTGGCGCTCCTGCGGCCCCAACTCGATCTGGGATATGTCCGTGGTATGCCGAGCGTGTACGCATACCGGGCCGACATATCACCATCAAATATTGGCATTGGTGGAGTGCATCCATCAAGGGCAGAATTGCTAACTACACCCCAAGGTGAGTGACGCAGATAACAGGACCACCCCGCCCGATTCTGCGACCTCCCAACCGACACGAATTCGGCCTTGAGAAACCGGCAGAAGATCTGCAAGCGGCTTGAAGGTTTGGCTGCGGTCGAAAGCAGGGGAAGCGCTCTCTCATGGCTAGCCGTGATCCGCCATGCGCTGTCCCCAACCCAACAAAGAATGACCTGAGCGAGTGTCGCTCCGGCTCGCCACACCCATACCGATACCAAGGAGCATGGGCCGGCGCAGTGAAAGAAGTGGCTGTGGGCTGGCCACGCAGGCGACGCCCCTTCCGCATTGCTATCTACCTGTCATCCCAGTTCTTCTCGAAGGAGTAGTACAAATGATTCATCCAAGCCCCGACGAGGCGAAGCCCCCGATGGTTCGACTTTCTGGAGTCAGCAAGCACTTCGGACATCTGCAGGTACTGCGTAATATCGACCTCGAAGTCCAAGCAGGTCAGGTCGTTGTAGTGCTGGGGCCGTCGGGGTCAGGCAAGTCCACGCTGTGCCGCACCATTAATCGCCTCGAGCCTATTGATGAGGGAATCATAGAAGTCAACGGCAAGCTCCTGCCGCAGGAAGGGCGCGAACTCGCAGAAGTCCGTGCCGAAGTCGGTATGGTGTTCCAGAGCTTTAACCTCTTCGCCCATAAGACGATCATTGAGAACCTCACGCTGGCACCGAGTCTGGTCCGCCGGGTTAACAAGGTGGCCGCCCGCGCCGCAGCAATGAAGCTACTCGAGCGGGTGGGGATCGCCAATCAAAAGGATAAGTATCCTGCTCAGCTCTCTGGTGGACAGCAGCAGCGAGCAGCAATAGCCCGGGCGCTTGCGATGAAGCCGAAAGTGATGCTATTCGATGAGCCAACGTCTGCGCTCGATCCAGAAATGGTCAATGAAGTGCTGGACGTCATGACCACGTTAGCAGGCGAAGGAATGACCATGATCGTAGTCACCCATGAGATGGGTTTCGCCCGACGCGCGGCGGACAGGGTCTTGTTTATGGCCGACGGCCAGATAGTGGAGGATTCCACACCGGAGGCCTTCTTCGAGGCGCCCCGAACCGATAGGGCAAGGGATTTCCTCAGCAAAGTCCTTGCCCACTGATCGAACAACCTATTCACATAAGGAATGAAATGAAACTCCAGGCACTAATTGCGACATCGGCTGTGGCGGCACTGCTGGCATTGACTGGCTGCGGAGGAGACCCCTCAAGCGGCGGCGGCACAAAGAACGTCCTCACGGACGCCAAGAATGGAACTCTGACCGTGGGAGTCGGATTCGATCGGCCAGGGCTGAGCCAAAAGGGTACCGATGGACAACTTAGGGGTTTCGACATTGACGTGGTGACCTACATTGCAGGAAAACTGGGCGTTCCGGCGGATAAAATCGTCTGGCAGGAAGCGCCAATACCACAGCGCGAAACGCTGATCACGACCGGCCAGGTAGATTTTGTCATCGGGGTGTACTCAATAACGGCAGCTCGTAAGGAGAAGATCTCATTTGCGGGGCCGTACCTGACTGCCGGCCAGTCTCTTCTGGTGCGTAAGGACGAAAAGACGATCACAGGCCCGACCACTCTTAACGGTAAAAAGCTGTGCGCCTCCGCCGGCTCCACGTCCGCGCAGAGGGTCAAGAAAGACTACGCGGCAAGCGTTCAGCTCCAGGAGTACGACACCAACTCGGCCTGCGTCCAGGCACTGCGAAACGGGGCGATCGACGCGATCACTGCCGACAACATGATCCTCGCTGGATATGCGACGTCTAATCCCGGTGAGTTCAGGTTGGTAGGCGACCCCTTTTCCAACGAAAAATACGGCATCGGTCTAAACAAAGATGATAAACAAGGCCGCGACAAGATCAACGATGCGCTGGAAGCCATGGTCGCCGACGGTTCATGGGCTAAAGCCATTGAAAAGAATCTGGGCTCATCTGAATACTTCCCGAAGGTCGACGCACCCAAGGTCGAACGCTACTAGGAAACCGTCATGACTCTCATTTTCGATGAGTACGGACCACAACTGCTCCGTGCATTCCTGACGACGATCTCGTTGTTCTTCCCTTCGGCAATTTTGGCAGTGGTTCTAGGAGCCGGCCTGGCGGCGATGCGCGTTTCGTCCATCGGGATTTTGCGCCGGGTATCGGGAGCCTATGTTGAGATCGTACGTAATACGCCGCTAACTCTGATTCTGCTGTTGTGTTCCCTAGGTCTAGCCCAGACACTCGGAGTGACGTTCGTGGATCCCAATTCATCAACGTCTATAGCCGACAGCGCGTTCAGACTCAGCGTTCTGGGGCTTGGCGCCTACACAGCAACGGCAGTCTGCGAGGTACTTCGGTCCGGGATCAATTCCGTGTCCGTCGGGCAAGCCGAGGCGGCGCGCGCCCTGGGGCTCACATTCAACCAATTGCTTTGGGTCGTTGTGATGCCACAAGCTATCCGTTACGTCATAGCTCCAATGGGCAGCGTTTTCGTCGCCCTGATTAAAAACACGACGCTCGCGGCGATTATCGGGGTGGCCGAGGCAGCGCTGTTGATGAGGGAGATGGTAGAAAACCTGGCCGATGTACTAGTAATTGGCGGAATATTCGCCGTCGGGTTCCTCCTGCTCACGATTCCCACTGGTCTCGCATTCGGCTGGGCCGCAAGACGATGGGCAGTAATATCGTGAATCAGTCCTCAGCACCAAGTGCATTGCACGACGTCGTTGGTCCCCGCGCCAGGGCACGTAATCGGATCCTATCGGCGCTCATCACCGTGGTTCTACTTGCCGTCACAGCTTGGATCTTCGTTCAGCTGGGCCAGAAGGGGCAGCTGGACCCGAGCAAGTGGATCCCCTTCCTAAGCGCTCAGATGTGGAAGAGTTTTCTACTACCAGGCCTACAGGGGACCGTGATTTCCGCTCTTTTGTCCATCCTCGGAGCCACGGCACTAGGAATCCTGCTCGGTGTCGGCCGGTTGTCCCACCAGCGCATCGTGAGCCGCATTTGTGGAACTCTGGTCGAGATATTCCGTGCAACGCCTGCCCTTATCCTCATGATCTTCCTATTCCAAACCTATGCCAACTACAGGATTGTCAATGCATCTCAGCTAGCTCTCGTCGCCGTAGTCTCTGCTCTCACGCTTTCCAATGGTGCCGTCATCGCCGAAATTGTGAGAGCGGGTGTGCGCTCGCTTCCTAAGGGGCAATCCGAAGCGGCCATAGCCCTCGGGCTTCGCCCCGGCCAAACCATGCGCAAGGTGTTGCTTCCACAAGCCATTACTGCAATGCTGCCTGCCTTGATCTACCAGATGGTTATAGTCCTTAAGGACACTGCCTTGGGCTACCAGATCACGTATTTGGAGATCGTGCGGCAAGGGGCTCAGGCGGGAACAGCGTTCAACAACTACTTGCCGGCGCTCCTCGTAGTCGCGGCAATCATGGTGATTATCAACTTCCTTCTCGGCCGACTTGCAGGCCTAGTCGAAAAGCGACTGAGGACCGGCAGCCGTGCAATTGTGGTGCGGTATAACGAAATCGACGAGCCTCCTGCGCTGAATGTTTCCATCACAGAAGCCGGACCAACTACGGCCGCTCTTGACACCAGCATCGCCGGTTCCAAGCACACCCGAGGGGCATAAATGGCAGACTCCAAAAACGTTCAAGGAATGACAAATACTGCACAACCCGGTCCGGAAACCGCAGAAGACCGACTGCGCTCAATCGGGTTGGAGCTTCCTCCGCCGCCGGTGCCAAACGGAAGCTATACCCCGTTCGTGCAAGTCGATTCGCAAATCTACATCGCAGGGCAAACTTGCTTGTTGGATGGTGTGCTCCAGTACGAAGGGACTGTGGGCGTTGACCTCACGCTGGAGCAGGCAAAACTTGCGGCTCAACTCTGTGCGCTCAACGCACTAGCCACTCTCAAGGAGGCGTGCGGAGGCGATTTAGCGTCAGTACGGGCAGTCAAGATGACCGGCTTCATTCGATGTGATGCTTCCTACGGAGACCAGCCTAAGGTGCTTGACGGGGCATCCGACATATTGAGGCTTGCGCTGGGAGACAGAGGAGCTCACGTTCGAGCCGCGATCGGAACAAACTCACTACCCAGACGCGCGCCAGTTGAGATCGAAACTGTTTTCCAGGTCCTTGTTAGAGAGGGCGCCTCGAAAGGTCCGGCTACGGCTTCAGCGGATGCGGGCGAAGGAAGGCGACGATGACTAACACACCTGTCATGCAAAAGAACGGCGGCGCCCTCGCCGCCAGGATGGCCGATTTGGCACTTCAGCTCCGCGACCGGAGCCAAGAACCAAATGTTGCATCCCTAATTGGACTGACCCTGCTTGACGCCATCGCGGCGGCCGCAGCGGGGTTCAGCACCGTGGCCGTTCGGACAGCCCTCGACTATGCCCGCGAAACGTACGCGCCCGGTGCGGCTTGCCTGTGGTTTCTCGACGCCCCAGGCCTTCAACCCAGCGGTGCAACATTCGTAAACTCCACCTCGATGTCCGCACTTGACATCGATGATGGAAACCGGGCCGCGAGAGGACACGTCAGCGCAGCTGTGATCCCGGCTGTCCTTGCCGTAGGGGAAGTCTGCGATTCGGGACCAGCGGACATTGCTCACGCCGTTTTGGCTGGCTGCGAAATAGGCGCCCGCCTCGGTGTCCATGAGGATCCAGCCTTCTACGCGTCAGGACGATGGGCGGGCGTCGGCGCAGCTGCCGCAGCAGGCTGCCTCCTAGGACTGGACTCAGAACAGCTGGGAAACGCAATCTCACTCGCCATCCACACCTCCCCCATTCTCGGGCCGGCCGGTGCCCGACGCGAAATGACCGGGCATGTAAAAGAAGGCGTCGCCTTTGGCGCGCTGGTGGGTGTGAACGCTGCACTGCTTGCGAGGAGTGGCTACCGTGGTGACCCGGACGCGGCCGAAAGTGTTGGAATCTACGATACCGCGAGCATGAACGTCTCTCCCGAAGGTGAGCTAACGTTCTCGCGCACCTACTTCAAACTTTATGCGTGCTGCCGGCTCGCGCATTCCCCAATCGACGCGATACTTGAACTTCTTCAGCGGCACCGGATCGAAGTGCAGGATATTGAGTCGATCAGAGTTGACACATTTACAGCGGCCATCGAACTGCCGAACGAAAGCAAACCCAGCTCCCTTGAATCAGCCCAGTACAGCCTCCCCTTCTGCATAGCAACTGCTCTCCGGTACGGGGCAGATGCACTGCTGCCTCTGAACCCGGAGCGACTCAACGATCCCGCCATAGCAGAGTTGGCTGAACGAGTTCAGCTCACCCTGGATCACGAGTTTGACGCGAAGTATCCCGCTAGCACGCCAAGCCGGATCACGATCCGCACCACATCGGGAGTTTTCACAGAAGCGAGGGAAACCGCGGATGGCGATCCCAGCCGTCCCTTCAGTTCGGCTCAAATACATGCAAAGCTCCGCCGCCTGGCCAATTTGTCGCCCTCATCACGCGGAATCGATAGCACCTTGTCTCGGGCAAACGAGCTGAGTGCACGTGCGTGGAACGCGCTGCTCTCCGGTACGACCAGGGAGGACAGGAACTGAAATGGTTGATTTGAGTTCATCCATACCTGTTCCGAGACCCGTTTCTCTGCCCGTATATCAGGTAGACGCTTTCACATCACAGAACTTCGGCGGTAATCCCGCATCGGTCGTAATCCTTGACGATTGGCTCGCCGATGAGACGCTTCAGAACATAGCCGCAGAGCTGAATCTCTCGGAAACGGCTTTCGTTGTAGGGCGACACTTGCGGTGGTTTACACCACGAATGGAAGTCGATCTCTGCGGACACGCGACACTCGCATCAGCATTCCTTTTGGCGAAGGAGTTTGCCGTTCCCGACAATCCCATCGTCTTCGATACCCGGTCTGGACCGCTAACTGTGGCGTGGAAAGAGGACGACTTCACCCTTAACTTTCCCGCCTGGCAGACCCATGAGACCACCATCCCGCTGGCGCAGATAGAAGATGCCCTCGGAGTCTCAGTGGAGGAAGTACTTACAGCCACGGACCGCTACGTCTGCATCGTTGGGCAATCGAACATCGTTGCCGCGCTTCGACCCAACTTTCTGAAGCTTGCACAATTACCACTTCCAGGTCTCGTGGTCTCAGCTCAAACCGATGGTGGGTTTGATTTTGTGTCGCGTTACTTTGCGCCGGCCAAGGGAGTGCCAGAGGATCCGGTCACCGGGACATCACATTGCATTCTTGCTCCCCTGTGGGGGAAAAGACTCAATAAGAAGCTCTTACGTGCCCGCCAATTGTCTCCCCGTGGCGGCGACATCACGTGCCGCCTGTTCGAAGACCGAGTGGAACTAAGTGGCCAGGCCCGTCTATTCTCACGCGGCAGGATATATCTTGACGACGCCCGAGGACCGTCCGACAAGCGTCCTGGAACCGGCTACGATACCCGCGACCTGATCCGCTGAATGGGCCCTCGTTTGAGGAGAGCCGAGAAAACGACCCGCGGGGCATCCTTGGGCTTTCGCCGGGCCCCACTTGTGCCGGGGCAGCTACTTGCTCCACCCAAATGAGAATTTGAACTATCACAGCCCGATCAAGGAGAAATCCCGGAATGACCATAGCTCAAGAACCTGAGCTCCATGAATTGACAGGCATCCCCTCAGAATTGTTGGCACATCGAAAAGCTTGGATTGCGAGAACATCACTCCAGCGGCACCCCCCTTTTGAAAGCCTCGACCGTTTTGCGACCACGGAAATGCGCACGTCAACGACGCCGGCCGGAGTGGTGGCGGCTTTCTATGATCTCGCCCGGGATCTGGTTTCGCCCCCAATCTCGTTTCAGATCGCATGCGCCGTGCTCGACAAACCTGCAGGGAAGGCTCTCCTAATCACCGGACTCGTGGATCCTCCACGCTACCCCCAGGGTGAAGTCGATGGACCCTTGGGATCAGTGGCGTTGGCCCGTGCACTTCACCTTCTTGGTCACGAAGTCACGATCATCGTTGAAGACGAGGTGATTCCTCCCATGCGCGACCTCCTGGCAACTGCTGTCCTCCCGGCGGTCTCCCTGCAAGCAGCAGACCTACCTGACACGGAAGCAGCACGCGCTTTCGGCCGCCAATTCGACATTGTCATCGCCGTTGAAAAGCTGGGTCGAAATACCCGAGGCCGACGCCATCTCTTAGACGGTTCACGAGTCCACGGCGGGGACCTATACGCGGATGACTATGTACAGGCCGCAAGAGAGGCCGGAGCCACAACGGTTGGCATCGGCGACAACGGCAACGAGATTGGGTTCGGGAACATCGCCGTTGAGGCTGAACAGCTGACACCTGTAAAATCGGAAATTGAAGGCGGATTCTTTGCCGCTACGCGTGTCGATTATTTCTTCCCCGCCTCAGTTTCCAACTTCGGCTGCTATGCCGTCGTGGCAGCTTTGGCGATAGGGTCCAGGCGTGAAGAACTGTCGCTGAGTGGAAACGAAATAACACTTTGGCTGAACTCCGCCCTCGACGCGGGCCTCCGTAGCGGTGGAATCGACGACGCACAGTTCCGAGGAGACGACGGCGTGCCCACCCGGTACGTCGCTGCAACAGCCGAAGTCTTCAAAGGCATTGTTCATCAGGCACTCGTCAGCATTTAGGTGAGCGATGGTCAAACTTCGTGGATCACCGTCGGAAGCAAGCCATCATCGTGCATGCAACCTGGCTGAGCGGGACGTCCTGCTAAGAAAGATCATGCCTTGGACGCCCTCGCGCCTGGAGGACTCGAAGAAACTCATAGGCAACGTTGTGGAGATCCGGATGAACGGGAACCCGGTCGGACCGAACAGCGGATCAAGCCACGCCGAATTCCTCGGCATCATGGCTTGAGGTCGATGCGATAAAAACACCAAGTCGTTGTACGTCAAACGGAACGGGTTTGAGGCGAAAGTTGCCTGATCATGTACGTACGAAAAACATCAGCCGGAACGAAGCCGACGTTGTTGATTGAGAAGGCCACTCCTCCACAACATGTCTCGCCAGCGACGTGAGTCCGGGTGAGCCTTTGAAGGATTGGCCATGGGTCCTATTCTAGAGCGACCGTCGGGCACAGTCATGCGGCTGTGCCCGATTACATGATTTCTCCACGCGACTGATTGCTCAATAACACACAGACATACATCCATCACGGAAAGGTATTGGCGAGATCCATCCATAACGTGAACGATGGATCTAATCCTGTTGGGGCCAAGTCCTATCTCCTAGCGGCACCTGACACCACGCACTGCGCGAAAGACGAAGAGATGCTTCAGAACCATACCGCCTCCGGTGACAGTCCTGCCGGCCCCGGATCAGCACCCACGGCCGATTCTCGCCAAGTCCTCCGGGGCCGGGGCGCCGCTCTTGCCCGCAACATGGAGGCTAGCCTCAGCATCCCCACGGCATCCACCATGAGGACTTTCGAGGTATCGGCCCTCATGAACTGGCGTGAAAGGCTCCGCAGTCAAGGATTCAACGTGCCTATTGCCGCAGTACTTGCAACGGCCATGGCGCGGGCGACCCAGCATGAGGTTCCAGCGGCGCGTCGGCGCATCGAAGCGGAAGGTCCGAACCTCGTCCTCGTGGAAGAAGGCACTGTCAACCTTGGCGTCGCTGTTGACGTCGAAAATGCCGCAGGACACTCCATCATGGTGCCGGTCATCCACGACGCTGCAAAGTTGACCTTCCCCGAACTGGTTGAACACCTCGGCCAGCTTTCCCAAGAATGCCGGGCCGGAACCATCGCAGTCACCAAACTACGCGGCGCGACGCTCATCCTCACCAGCACCGGCCGATTTGGTTCGACGACCGGCGTGCCTTTACTTCCTGCCGGTCCCGGAATCATCGTTGCCGCCGGCGCTATCGGCATTCCCGCCGGGCTGGAAACCCTTGCGGCCACCCACCCGGTGGACCCTGTCTTGACATTGTCATCAACCTACGACCATCGGGCCATCCAGGGTGCAGACTCGGGCAGCTTCCTGGGTGCTGTAGAGAAGCTCCTCCGCTCACAGAAGTTCCTTGCGCAGCTTGAACAAGAGATCCTGCAGAACGAGCCGGACCCAATGCTTGAGCTGCCGGTGGCTGTGACGTCTGGCCACACCGTGCGGCTGGCCGAGTTCAACAGCTCAGGCGGCGCTGACCTGGCACGCCTGGAACCTGTACGTGCGCGAGAGGGCGGATCCTGGCTGCCGAACGGCGTCGAAATCGAATTTGGGCACGTCTCCGACTCCGAAACCCGTAACTGGCTAACCGACGTCCTCAGGCGTGGGACCGCCGAGCCTGCCGCCGAGCGGCGACGCCAGGCGCTCAAGCTCTCGACAGAGATCGACGTCTTCGAAAACTACCTCCAGACCCAGTTCCTGGGGCAAAAGACTCTCTCGGTCCAAGGCCTCGAGTCAACCGTCGTGGCCTTGGCCGAGATGGCCGGACAGGCAGCCGGCAAGGGCTACTCGGACACTGTTCTGGGCATGGCGCACCGCGGCAGACTCAGCATCATGGCACACATCTTGAACTGGCCCATGGAACGGATCCTCGCCGAATTCCTTCCAACTGCCCACTCCACCGACTTGGCACGATCGGGTGACGTCCGGCAGCACCTCGGCGGTTGCGGCACTTTCACAGACACCGACGGCTCGTCGATCGGCGTGATGCTGGAGCAGAACCCCAGCCACCTTGAATTCGTTTCTCCAGTGGCCCTCGGCGCGGCGAAAGCGAAGCAGGACAAATTGATCGCAGATGGGCTGACCCCTGCGCAAGCACACCGGACAGTGCTGCCCGTCCTGCTGCACGGCGACGCCGCGTTCACCGGACAAGGCGTTGTCTACGAGACCTTCAACCTGCAGCGGCTTGAGCCCTACAACGTGGGCGGCACCATCCACATCGTCCAGGACAATCGGCTGGGATTCACGGCAACCCCATTCCAACTGAGATCCACGGCATGGCCGTCTGACGTCATCCGCGGCTTTGACGTCCCGGTCATCCACACCGACGCCGACGACGTTGACGCCAATCTCGTGGCGGCTCGGATTGCCTTCGACTACCGCGAACACTTTGGCACGGATATCGTGATCCATGTCCAGGGTTATCGTCGCCATGGCCATAACGAAACGGACGAACCCCGCTACACTCAGCCCGTCTACTACAAGGACATTGACCAGCACCCTCCCGTCCACGAGATTTATGCCAGCACCCTGGAAGCGGCGGGCGTTGTGACCGCCACCTACGTCACCGAGATCCGAACTGGAGCCAAGCAACATCTGGTGGGTTCACTGGAAAAGGCCCGCGTATTCGACCTCAACTCCGTGGTGACCCAGGAATTCGAGACACGCCCCGGCGTGCAGGCCAAGTTGCGGGCCATCACCGCTCCGTGGGTCTCCGAGATGCTTGATGCCGCTGAACAGTCCCGGGACGATGTCGCCATCCATCCCAAGCTGATGCGGCAATTCGACAAGAAGCGCTCCCTGCGTGAGAACGACTTCCTAGTCGATTGGGGGCAGGCGGAACTGCTCGCCCTCAAGCTCATCAACCAGGCCGGTGTCCCGATACGCCTGACCGGTGAGGATGTGGAACGGGGAACGTTCAGCCACCGCCATATCGTGGTCCACGATGTCCAGACCGGAGGCAAAGCCGAGCGCCTCACCTTCGGCGACGCCCCGTTCCTTGTGGCAAACACGCCGTTGACAGAAGTGGCCACTGTCGGCTTCGAGTATGGCTACGGCCGGACCAATACGGACTCCCTGCAGCTGTGGGAGGCACAGTTCGGTGACTTCGTGAACGTCGCCCAGGTCATTTTCGACCAGTTCATCATGGCAGGACGTGACAAGTGGGGCCGCGAGAGCCGCTTCGTGGCTTTGCTCCCCCACGGCTGGGAAGGCGCTGGCCCGGAGCACTCCTCGGCCCGGCTCGAGCGGTTCCTCCAGTTGGCTGCCCGCGACAACGCCCGCATCATCATCCCCACGAACGCAGCACAGTATTTCAACGCCCTCGTGAACGCCGCAGCGTTGAACGAACCGCGGCCGCACATCATCTTTACTCCGAAGTCATTGCTGAGGGCCGAATCCGCTAAGTCCGCTGTGGATGACTTCACCGCCGGTATGTTCCATCCCGTCTTGGCCACGGGAGCTGCCAGCCAGGATTCGACGCGCCTGCTTCTGTGTTCCGGGAAGGTCGGGGTGGAGGTCAAAGAACGCCTATGCGAAGGCGTCCGGCTGCTCCGCTTGGAACAGCTATACCCGTTCCCGCACGAAGCGATCATGCGTGAAGTGGCCGCGGCTGGCGGATTGGAAGAGATCGTGTGGGTCCAGGAAGAACCTGAAAACATGGGTGCCTGGAACTACGTCCTGCCCAAACTCCTCAAGATGGGTCTGAGCAGGTTCCGAATTGGGTACGTCGGCCGACCGGAAGCGGCATCGCCTGCCGAGGGCTACTCGTCCGAACACAAAGCGGCCCAGGAACGGCTGCTGACCACCGCAGCCCAGCCAGGCGCCGTCGACTTCCGAATCGGCTAACCCAAGGCCGGGTCCCAGACCTGGTCCAATCAGACGTGGTGGACCCGGTGCTTTCCTTCCAGGGAGCAGGTGCGGTGCGCCGGGGCGACGAGATCGAGCTTGCGTGTCATCAGAGTTCCGGTGTTCGGGAAATCGGCTTCGGCCTGCGCCCGTGGCCCCATCCGGGTGCGGGTGATCTTGCCAAGGTCCCGGATGCGCGGGGAAAGTTGCAAACCCTACAGGTCGAACAAGGCGAAGTTGACCAGCGTAACCCCGTGCGTGTCGGTTGCATGCTCAGTGATGGGCAGATCTGTGGCGTTCCCGAGGACCTCGTCAAGAACGCAATGGGCCTCGCGTTTGGTTGCAACGATGATCTTCGTTCCGTATAGGCCCAGTACTCCTGAAGCTGTCGTGAAGTGACAGGTAGGTTGGGACGATGGCTTCGTCTTTGTCTCAACAGGATGATCAGATGGTGTTGGGTTGGACTCTTGTCGGTGATGACTGGAGGCTGCTAGGGAACAAGACCGGCGCAACGAGGCTTGGCTTTGCATTGCTTCTGAAGTTCTTCGAGCTGGAAGCCCGGTTCGCCCGTGGGGTACATGATTTCCCCGCCCGTGCTGTGGCATACGTCGCCGAGCAAGTTGGGGTCGCCGTTTCTGCGTTGGAAACTTACGACTTTTCGGAGCGAACGGCGAAGCGCCACCGTGTGCAGATTCGGCAAGCGTTTGGTTTCCGGAGTTCACGTCGGCTGATGAGGCCCGGCTGGCGGGGTGGTTAGCGGAGAAAGTGTTTCCGTCGGAGGTTCGTGACTCCGCGCTTCATGACGCTTTGTCGGCCCGTTGCCGCCAGGAGAAGACCGAGCCACCTGGACGACCTGGCCGGATCGTTGGTGCCGGCCGGGCTTTGTTTGAGCAACAGCTCTGCGCGGATGTCGTGAAGGTGCTTGGCGCAGCGGGCGCCGCCCGGCTTGAATCTCTTCTTGCTGATGGCACGTCGGGTTCCTTGTTATCGATGTTGAAAACTGATCCCGGGCCAGCGGGTTTGGAATCGTTGCTGGCGGAAGTGGAAAAGCTTTCGGCTGCCCAGGGCCTGGGGTTGCCGGCGGATTTGTTTGCCGGGGTCTCGGAGAAGGTCGTGGGTGCCTGGCGGGCCAGGGCTGGGCGGATGTATCCCTCGGATTTCTGGGCTGCTCCTGAACCGGTGCGGTTGACGTTGTTAGCGGCGTTGTGTCATCAGCGGACCGCGGAGATCGCGGACAGCCTGATTGACTTGTTGCTGGTTTTGGTATTGAAGATCAACACCAGCGCGGTGAAGAAGGTCGAGAAAGAGCTCACCGAGGATCTGCAAAGGGTGCACGGGAAGACGGCTTTGTTGTTCAAACTGGCCGAGACGGCCGTTGCTTGTCCGGATGAGACGGTCCGTGAGGCGGTGTTCCCGGTGGTCAGTGAGAAGACCCTGCGTCAGCTTGTGCGGGAGGCTAAAGCCAACGAGTCCGCGTTTCAGGGCAAGGTCCGGATGGTGTTGCGGGGTTCGTATTCGAATCATTACCGGCGGATGTTGCCGGCGCTGCTTTCGGTTCTACGGTTCCGATGCCATAACACGGCGTTCCGGCCCATCATGGATGCCATTGCGTTTCTGCAACGGCACGCCGCAGCCGGGAGTAAGAGCCAGTTTTTCGCCCCGACGGATACCGTCCCGGTTCCAGGTGTGGTGCCCAGGTCCTGGGAGAGCGCCGTCCGGGATGAGAAGGGCCGGATTGAGCGGATCCCGTATGAGCTTTGCCTGCTCGTGTCGTTACGGGACGCGTTGCGTCGCCGTGAGGTTTTCGTGGAGGGCGCCGGGAAGTGGCGGGACCCGGAAGAGGACCTTCCCCAGGACTTCGACGCTTCCCGCGAGTTCCACTATGAGGCCTTGGCCAAGCCGTTGGACCCGGCGAAGTTCATCCATGACCTGCAATCCAGGATGACACGAGCTCTGGACGGTCTGGATAACGGCCTGCTGGCTGATTGCACCGGCGGGGTGAAGATCACCACGCGCAAGGGTTCACCTTGGATCAAGGTACCCAAGCTGGACAAGCTTGAGGAACCGGCGAATCTGGGCAAGGTCAAGAACGAGGCCGTGGCCCGGTGGGGCACGTTGGACCTGCTGGAGGTCTTTAAGGAAGCCGATTTCCTGACTGGGATGACCGGAGAATTCGCCTCTGTGGGCTCCCGCGAGGTCCTCGACCCCGACACGCTCCGTAAACGTCTGCTCCTTTGCTTGTTCGGGCTCGGGACGAACATGGGCATCAAAGCCGTCACGGACGCCGGCGGTCACGGGGAGACTGAGCGGGAGTTACGCCATGTCCGCCGGATGTTCATCACCAAGGACAACCTCCGCCAGGCCATTGTGAAAGTCGTCAACGCGACCTTTGAAGCACGGAACCCGGAATGGTGGGGTGAAGGGAACGCGTGCGCGTCGGATTCGAAGAAGTTCGGGTCTTGGGAATCGAATCTGATGACCGAGTGGCACAACCGGTACGGCGGGCCGCGGGTGATGATCTACTGGCACGTGGAGAAGAAGTCGACGTGCATTTATTCCCAGCTGAAGAATTGTTCCTCTTCCGAGGTCGCTGCCATGATCGAAGGCGTCCTGCGCCACGACACCGAAGCTGAGATCGAAGCGAATTACGTCGACACCCACGGGGCCTCAATCGTAGGGTTCACGTTCACCGAGCTCCTCGGTTTCAAGCTGCTGCCGCGCCTGAAGAACATCGGGTCGATCCGCCTGTACCGGGCCAGCCACGAAGAGGTCTACGGGGAGATCAACCCGGTGCTATCCCGGCCGATCAACTGGGACCTCATCGCCCGGCAATACGACCAGATGATCAAGTACGCCACCGCCCTCAAACTCGGCACCGCAGAATCGGAGACGATCCTGCGCCGCTTCACCAGGGGCGGGCCCAAGCACCCCACCCACCAGGCCCTCGAAGAGCTCGGCAGGGTTGTCCGGACGATCTTCGCCGCCGACTACCTGGCCAGCGAAGAACTCCGACGCGAGATCAATTCCGGGCTTCAGGTCGTGGAGAACTGGAACAGCGGCAACGACGTCGTCTTCTACGGTAAGAACCGCGATCTCACGGGCCCGGACCGTGAAACAACGGAAGTGTCCATGCTCGCCTTGCACCTTCTCCAATCATCGCTGGTCCTGATCAACACGCTGATGCTTCAAACCATCCTCGAGGATCCGGAGTTCCACGACATGCTCACCCCCGAGGACCGCAGGGGCCTGACTCCGTTGTTCTGGACCCATATCAACCCCTACGGACGCTTTACCCTCGACATGAGTACACATCTTGACTTCGCGGGCTCCAGCAACCCGCGGGTGCTCAGCGGTGTCTAATCGGGAATCTCATCAAACGATCCTTTATCCGGACATCGACCCCCAGCTCGCCTCGATCCCGCCGTTTCTCATAGAGTCCCTGTCGAGCCCGGGATTTTCGCAAGCCCTCCTGTCTCAGCAATGTGTCTCACGTTGATATCCTCAGAAACAATGAAAAGTATCCCTTTGACGAGACAGAACGGAAGGGATACCCGCATGACGCGCCTCGGATATGCCCGCGTGAGTTCGGCCGGGCAGGACAGCGCCTTGCAGATCCGGGACTTGGAGGCCGCAGGGTGCGAACGCATCTACCGAGACCACGGAATCAGCGGCACCAGAACCAGCCGCCCCGAACTAGACAAGATGCTCGATCGCCTCAGCCGGGGGGACGAGGTCGTCGTGTGGAAGCTGGACAGGCTCGGACGTAACACCCGCCATCTGCTTGAGTTGCTGGACGATTTCAAGGCCCGCGGAGTCAAGTTCCGTTCGCTGCGCGATGGTCGCGATGGTATCGCCACGGACCCCGACACCGAACTCGGCGCAGCCATGGCCCAGGCCATGGTCACCATCATCTCCGCCTTCGCCCAGCTCGATCGCGACCAGCTCTCCGAACGGACCAGGGCAGGCATGGCAGCAGCCGCTGTCAACGGCCGCAAGGCAGGACGACGCGAGATCACCGCCGAGCACGGCAAGGTCAACGCGCCCACGAGCTGAAAGCCCGGGGCCTCAAGCCTGCCGACATCGGAAAGATCATCGGGGCCAGCCGTGCCACCGTCTACCGGTACCTGAGCATGGAGGGACCGCTGAGGACGCATCCTCAGCGGTACCTCCAGGAACCAGTCCAACTTGGCGGCTCAGGACAGCCGTAGGAGAACCGGGCCGGGAACACCTGCGACTGGATCCAGCGACCGGCATGAGCGTCTGGTGGAGGGATCACGCAGACCACCACATGCGGGGGCTCCTGGATCCCCAAGGACCGTTCTACAACTGCGACATGAAAGAACACCGTGAACCCGAACTCCTGGAACCCAAGTAAGCCCCGGAGGGCTGGTCTTCCGATGTCCGGGGCACCCGGCTCTGAACCCGTTCAAGACTCATCCCGGTAGATACCCATCGAGGTAGAAATTCTCCGCGGAGGCCGTCTCGGATGCCTGGGCGCACGTGCGGCTACTGAAGTTTCCAACCGGTCAACCATTCCCGGAGTGCCGTGCAATTACCCGGAGGTTCGTCTGCTCCACGATCTCTTTCCCATCGTCCCGGACATCTCGATGGTGGTCCAGTTCGACAGCGATGAGGCTGTGCTCGCCTGGCGCGAAGCATCTGAAAGGTTGACATCGGGGCAGTCGATGGACGAGGTCGGGGCCACGTTCTTCCACCGAATGGCCAACGACAAGAACAAGAACCCCGGATTGGCAGCAGTCGCCAAAATCCCGACGGTACGTTACAGGAACGTTGGACGGTGAATCTGCAAGCTACGGCGTGCGGATCACGGAATGGATCCCGACCGAATTTGTCGCTACCGCAATGTGCGAATGGCTGATGCGCGAGCAACCGTCCGGAGTGTTTACAGCCGAGAAAGTATTCGCGCCGGTCTCTTTCCTGCGACGCTGCTACGACATCGTCGTCGCCCCGACACTTGCAGAAGGGCTTCTCGTCGAGGAACTCATAAAGGAATAAGGGCTCACCGTCAGTCAGCTTTGCGCCGTTCCGGGTCACGAGGTCGGCGAGCACCGGTCGCGGTGGCTACTGAGAACCGGACCAGCAGTATGGGGCAGCCTCACGGAGCTGTGGCTGCCCGCTGCTCTTGTGGCAGCGGGCAGCCAGCTGTTCAGGCACCCTTCGAAGGTGTCAGTTTTGGTCGTCGATATAGAGGATTACAGTGCTCATGGGCGGCACCGTCAATGGCGAAGACGTATCAACCTTCTGTCCGGACGCGCCCGCCGCTCCAAGGAGCACGGCTTGTCCGTAGCGGCTGTTTGTGAGGTTGAAAGTCTGGTCCTTGGAGGTGTTCATCCCGACGATGTATCTGCCATATTCAAGCCGGTAGAAGGGAGCCTTGCCCGAGAGCGCTTCCTCCGTGCCGAGGGTTGGGGAACCAAAGGTCGGGTCCACTCCGGACGGGAGTACGGCCTTGGTGAGTATTTCGCCCGCGAAGGCCTGATGGATTGGCGGTCCCGGAGGTGTCCATCCCCCGGCTTGGACGGGTGATGGGCCGCCCGTGGCGTCATTGATCGCGTAGTCCCATGTTGCCCAGTCCTGCACCGTGAAGCTGTCGTTGCTGAGCAGGCCAGCGGTCTCTTGCCGGATGGTTGCCGAGCGCTGGATCTCCGGGGTTACGAGGTGCACCCGGCCGAGGTCGTTGACGCCTTGGCGTGCGCGCCAGTAAAGCGATGCGAAGAAGAGCTCTTTGCCGTTCTTCACCGCGATCGCGCCGTTGACTTCGTCTGTGAGCACGAAGTCTGGTTGGTCCCAGCCGACCGGCAGGCGTTCGGATGAGGCCGGTTGTTCCAGGAACGCGGGAAGGTCCCGGGCGATCATTCGCGTTGCGTTGAGGCTGACACGGTTGGAGGAGTTGGTCAGCATCAGCCCAAGCGCCGGGCCGAACTGGCCGTCGGCCACCATTTCCTGGGTCCAACCCGTGAGCGCGGGGTCGTTGAACGCTGCGGCGGCCATGACAGGGCTGGAATCCCACACGGTGCGCCCGGCATAGGCGACGCCGCCTGGGTAGGCCTCATTGCGCCAGCCGATCACGGTCTCAACCCGGGCCACGCGGTGTCCGTTCACGTCGGCGTCGATGATGCGGAAGTGTCCGCGGGCCTTGACCATCTTGATCATCTGCTCGCGCACCTCGGGGGCGTTGACGGCTGCGTAGCCACGCGTGATCGATTCGTACATCATGACGAGCCAGTCGGTTACTTCGCCGTAGCTGCCGACAAAGCCCAGCTCGCGGGTGATGCCCGAAGGGGCGACGACGTAGTAGTCGTCTCCGAGCGGTTTGGTTCGCGTGCCATCGGCGAGTTCCGATCCGAGGAAGGGCTTGAGCCCGATGCTCTCGTGGATCCACATGCGGGCACGTGACTCGGGCCAGGCATCGGTCGGGGAAAGAAGCGAAAGACCTCGGTTGGCTTGGTAGATTCCGATGGCGCAGATCTGTGCCTGGTTGCTGTAGTGCCGTGCGTTGGCCTTCCAATAGTCACGGCTGGAGAGAAGCATGTCCCGGTACGCAGCACGGCGGCCGACAGGTTTGGCTGGAATCGGGGCAGGGCCGCTGAAGGAGAGGTCGTCGAACCAGGCGGTGCGGCCGTTGACGGCCACGACCCAGATCTCGAACTCCACTGCGCCGGGCGGAACCGTGAAGGTCCCGCCGACCGACTGCCAATCCGTGGCCCCGGCCTTGGGGTAGAAGTTGTGGTCTGTGCCGGCGAGTTTTCCGTTGGCATCCCAGAAAAGCACATCGATTTTGGAAGCAGTGTCCGTCCCGTCTGTCTTCATCCAGCAGGAGACCGTGAACTGTCCCTGTCCGACCTGGGTGCGCCCGTTTGGTCCGACGACCAAGGCGCCGCCGTCTGAAGCGAGCTTGGCCGACGCGGATCCGGAGTGAGTAACTGTCGTGTCGCGGGCCAACGTGCCATGGTTGGCCCAGCCTTGTGCGTGCCAGCCCAGCGGCGTGGTGTCGCCGAGCTCGAACCCGGGATTGATTAGAGTTGTCTGGCCGGTAGTGACGTTCTTGTCGAGTTCAGATTGGATGTTCTCCCAGAGGTAGGAGAGCACAAGGCCGACACGGCCGAAGCCCTGCCACTGCTGGTCCGAGGAGGTAAGGACTTTGGCGTCTGACTTCCAGGCATTGTAGCGGCCGTCGATCCCCTGGCAGATGACCGCCAGCGCATCAGCGTTCTTGTAGGCGGGGCCGTCCTTCCATGCGTAGCCCTCAGCGAGGGCATTGAAGCCCCAAGCGTCCATTTGGAGCGCGCCTCCACCGTAAAGGAGTCGTTGCTGATCGTTCAGGACCCGGGCGCGCACCTTGGCCACGGTGTCGGCATCGACGTTGGGACGCGGGGTCAGTATCGGAGCGGAGCCGAAAGGATCGTCGGAGGCAGGGGCGAAGTACCCGGCGTCGTGCGAATAGGCGCGGTAGATGGGGCGCGATGGGCTGGTCTGGTTGTAGAAGAAGTTTGTGGGGCCTCCGTAGGACCAGATCCGGCCCATCGAACGCAGCTCGACCTCGACGCTGTGCTTGCCTTTGGTGAAGACTTCGGGAAGCGGGACGGTGTGGAGGAAGAATCGCTCCGGGCTCCGCGGGTCGACGCCGAGTTGATCGATGCTGTCCACCGGCCCTTCGTCGAGCCAGCCCACGGACTTGCCGTCGATGAAGAGCTGCAGCCGCCAGTTCTCCGACTCGTCGGCGGCTGCGGAGAAATCCCCGCCCCAGAGCTTGACGCTCAAATAGGTGGTCCGTGAAGGGCTCACCGCAACGCTAAATTTCGTGGTTCCGCCCCAGAAGCCAGGCTGTGCGGATTGATCCAGCACGCGGGCGCTTTGCCCGAGGGCACCCACCACGGTGCTCGACAGAGTCGATGCGATCCCGTGGTCGAGCTCCGAAGCCGCGTTGCCGAAGATAACCGTGTCGAGCGGGGCCATAAGGTTGTTTCCTCCTCCGTGATTGGCATTCGGGCCGCGGGCAGGCCCGGCCTCTGCCTTGGCTTCAGGACTCCAAATGAGCGATTGAGCGACAGCCAGGCCAGCGCCGGCAGCCGTCGTGGCAAGAATAGCCCTGCGAGAAATTTCTTTGGACATGACTCTCCATTCACATCGTTGTGCGCAAGTGATGAAACTAGTTACATTTTGAAAAATAACGAGTGGTAAGTAGTTACATGAGTGTGGGTCGATCTTTTCACCGTCCCGAGTGGCGGTCAAGACTGTCCTAACCACCGGTTTCGGATCCGACGCTCCCCGCTGGTCGCATGGGACTTGCCAGATCGCACGCAGCGGGGAGGACCTTCTCGCGACCCGCCCGGTTCTACGCGTTCTGTTGCGCGGTCGCTAAACCATGGCGCGAATGGTCCACGCGGCTCATTGGTCCGGGACTTGTCCAGAGAGACCGTTGCGGGTGAACCACTGCCGGGCCGAGGCGAGAACCTCGGGGAACGGCGGGGCGGAGGGATGCCAGGCCGCCTCCAGCTCCAAAGACACGATGCCGGTGTAGCCCCCCTCCACGAGCAACCGGGCGAAGGCGTCACAGGGCAGGCTCCCTTCGCCGATCCGGGTCGGGGCCCGATCATCGGGCAGGGCGGCATCCTTGATCTGAACCGCCCCCAGACCGCATTCAAGCCATTCTTTGAGGGCCGTCCAGGTGGCTTTCAACGGCTCACCTACGCGCCAGGGGTGCATGATGTCCCAGATCACGCCCACCGGGCCATCGACGAGTCTGGCAATCGCTGCCACGTCCGTTCCCCGGGGGTGGGAGTCATGGGTCTCGATGACGGGGAGCACTGAAAGCCGTTCGACAGTACCGGCGACGGCGGTGAGGCGCCTGGCTGCCCTGCGACTGACTTCCTCGGGGGGTTCCAACAGCCGAGGAACGCGATCGTACCCAAGATCCTGGCAGGGTGCGCCGGGAAATACCCGGACCGTCGGCGCGCCCAGTTCGTGCGCCAAGCGGATGGCCGCGATGAGCTCGCCGACCACGACCTCGTCGGATCGTGCATCGGCAATCCGCACGTAGCCGGCGAGACCGGTGAGCTGCACGCCGGCGACCTCCAGCTCGGTCCGGATGGTCCGGATTCGATGAGGGCTCATGCCGGGTTCAGCGATCTCTCCTGGAGCGGACCGGAGCTCGATCCCGGTAACGCCTGCAGCGTTCAGTTCGCGCAATACGTCCGTGAGTGGTTTCCCAGGTGCTCCCAGGGTGGAGGCGGAAAGGATCACGGGGCAAGTCCTTCCTCTCTTAGCCAGCCGCTAATGACGCTGGCAGTCCATACTGGGTGTTCCAGGTGGATGTAGTGCCCCGGTCCTGGAGCGATGCGGATTGTGGAACGGGGTGAGAGGTCCATTTCCACCAGGGCCCGTTCCTTTGAAGGGTACAGCGCGAGAACAGGAGCCGGGCGGCCGGCAAGCAGACGCCGAGCCTGTGGGAGCGGGCCGAGGGCGTCCGGTCCTAGATAGTTGTCCTCGAAGGATTCCAACAGCGACCTCGGATCGCTCTGCATCAATTCCTGCAAGATGGCCTGCTTTTTCTCCTCAGGGAACGCGGACGAGAACGCTTGGTCGAATGTCCGGGAGGCCGATGCGTGCGGGTCGGCGATCAGTTCCGCGTGTCGTCGCGGCAGGCCGGCGACCTCCGTTGGCCCGGCACCGTAGGACGGGTCGATGACCACAGATCCCCGGACGAGTTCCGGGCGCTCGATGGTCAGCCGGGACACGAGCGTTCCACCCATCGAATGGCCGATGGCCACCACCGGCCCGGTCGCCTCGACGAGTTCGGCCAGGTCCGCGACCATGCCGGAAAATCCGTTGCGACCGGCTGGCACCGGGCCGGTTCGGCCGAACCCGCGCAAGTCGACGGCGATCGTTCTGGCCATCGGGGAGAGATCGCGTTGGAGCTGCGCGAAGGTGTTGGCGGAGGAGCCCCAGCCGTGGACCATCAGGAGAGTCAGAGCCTTTTCCTCTCCCAGCCACGTGCTCCACAGCCTCATCCGCGCTCCCCGTCGAGGAGACGGAACTGCTGGAAATCGGCCGTGAAGCTCCTGTTGTGAAGGTCTTGTGCAGATACACCGATCAGTGTCCCGGTGAACCGGAGCAGGGGTCCGCGGTCGTCGGAGAGATGCCCGGTCCTGAGTTGGGGCCCGACGAGCTCGAGGTCTCCCCCTGCGACCCCCAGGGAGAATTGAAGAAATCCGTTGCGGCGTTCGGCGCCAAGCCGCAAACAGGCCTCCTCCGGCAGGGGGAACGACCCGGTCAGGTTCACCTCGTCCCCGGCTTCGCGCACCCAGATTTCCGCTACCCTCCGGCCTGAGTTGTCGACCGTGATCTTGAGGTAACAGTAGCTTGCGGTGTTGTAGTAGACGATGAGTCCCGCGCTTTGCGAAGGGTCCACCGGGGCCGCTTCGACGGTCACGGAAGCCCTGAATTCAAGCTCTTTGAGACGTCTGGCCACCAGGCTCTGCCCCGAGAGGGAGTCCGGACTGCGTCGGCCCCGGAGGCGGAGCCACCCGGGCCGGGCGGACAGCGACACCCAGTCTTCATCGGCAGGTTCGCGCAGGGTGCTCCATGGCCATGAGATATTCGGCTCCGTCGCGTTCTCTGTGGCGGTTGACCGCTCGAGGGACTCCGCTGCGTGTCCGAGGGTCGCAGTCGAGGGGAGGGCCACTTCAAGGGAGGGAAGGTGACCGCCGCCGGACAGCCGTAGCCAGCCATCCGGGTCCCAGCGCACGCGCTGAACGCAGGTTTCCCGACCGAGCATCGAATACGGCTGGCTGTCTTCGATCTCGCATCGGCTGGCAAGATGCACGAGGAGCCAGTCGCCTGAGGGAGACTGGACGAGTTCACCGTGTCCGGCTTTCTGGAGCGGCCATTCGGGGTTGTTTCGAGTGGTGAGAAGATCGGGCTGGGGGCCGGTCTCGTAAGGTCCCTCGATGCGGGTCGAGCGCATCAGGGTGATCCCATGGTTGGTACCGGTGCCGCCTTCGGCGAGCATCAGGTAGAACCATCCGTCCCGGTAGTACATGTTGGGTCCCTCGATGAGGGTCTCACGGCGGTGGATGATGACCGGCTCGCCCAGTGTCTTCGAGCCGTCAGCGGAGAGTTCCTCCAAGGTGATGCCATCGAATGCGGAGTCCCTGTCGGGGCGGTGGTTCCAGTTCATGTTCAGGAGCCAGTGCCGTCCGTCGTGGTGGAAGATCGAGGGGTCGAATCCGGTGGAGGTCACCCGCGCAGGCGGGTCCCAGGGGTCGCCGATCGATCGGGTGCGGGCCACATAGACGTCCAGTTCTTTGTGTTGCGAACTCGAGGAGGAGACCACGCAGAACGTCAGCCAGAAGACCCCCTCCTCATCAACACTGAGCGAGGGCGCCCAGACCCCGTCTGAATCGGCGTAGCCATTGAGGTTCTCCAGGAATCCGGGAGAGGAGAAGGAGCCCGCAAATTCCCACGACACCAGATCCCGGGACCTGTGGATGGGTACGGTGGGGTACCACTCGAAAGAACTGCCGGCCAGGTAGTACCAGCCGTCATGCAGGACGATTGAGGGATCGGGGGCGAAGCCCTTCAGGATAGGGTTGCGTGCAATCATGCCGGGCACATCCTGCTGAAGGCTCATCGGTCTGTGCGAGCCTTTTGAGGAGCCGGCTGGGACTTCATCGGCGTGGTCAGCGACGAAATATCATGTCCCAGAGCCGTCGATTCCGCCGCCAGGTCTCCGGCGTCTTTCTGGAGGTCCGTGACCTCAGCCCTGAAGATCCGCATTGTCTGGCCCAAGCTCCGGGCGATCGCTGGCAGCTTGGGTGTCGCGAACAATACCAAGGCCACGACGATGACGGTTGCTATGACCCAGGGTTCTGACAACAAGCGGCCCATGAGAAGGTACCACCTTTCGTTTCATCGGGGGCCGGGCAAACGCATTCCCGGCGGAGTGACAAGCAACACTAGCCGGGCACAGGAACGCTGTCGAGACATTCATTCTCGAATTAGTAACTAGTTACACTTTGTTGCCGATTCACGCGGTGGGGCTTGTGCTGAAGCTCACACGGCCCTAACGTGTAACTAGTTACGGACTGAAAATCAGTCCTTGAGAACTTCATCAGATCCAACAGTGGAAGGGTGTAGACATGCAGCGAAGCATGACTGCCCGCAGACGTGCCGGGGAGACAACCGGGTCTCGCCTCGGCGGAAGCGGCAAACCAGCCCGGGGGGCGCTACCGCTTCTCCTGCTTGCGCTGCCGGGCATCGGCTGGTTCCTGGTGTTTAGTTACGCACCCATGGCCGGATTGGTCGTGGCGTTCAAGAACTTCAGCATCAGCCAAGGAATCTTCAACAGCGCCTGGAACGGCCTGGACAACTTCAAGTACTTTTTTGCCAGCGGGGACGCCCCACGCATCATCGTCAACACGCTGGTGTTGAACGTCCTGTTCCTGGGTGCTTCGCTCGGGGCAGGGCTCCTGCTGGCCGTCATGCTCAACGAGATCAGGGCACGATTCTTTAAGAGGCTCATGCAGTCGGCGGTGTTCTTCCCGTACTTCGTCTCACCCATCGTCATCAGCATCATCCTCCAGGTGCTCCTGGCCGGTACCGGGGCAAAGGGCGGCGCCGTTAACGACATCTTGGGAATCTTCAGCCTTCCCCAGCCCGCTTGGTACACCGACCCCACGCCGTGGCCTTGGATCCTGACGATCGTCAAGGTGTGGCAGATCGGGGGCTACATGTCCGTCATCTTCCTCGCGGCAATCACGGGCATACCCGAAGAGGTCTATGAGGCGGGGATGCTCGATGGAGCCAGCCGCACCAAGATGGCCCTCTCCATCACCCTGCCGCTCCTGCGTCCCACGGTAGGCATCCTTCTCGTACTCGGGGTGGGGAGGATCTTTTTCGGCGACTTCGGCACCATTTACGCCATCGTCGGCGACAACGGCACTCTGTTTTCTTCCACCGACGTCATCGACACCTATGTCTTCCGCTCGCTGCGCACGATCGGCGACTTCGGGACCACTGCCGCTGTCGGGCTCTTCCAGTCGGTGGTCGGGTTCGTGCTCATGATCGCCGCCGTGCTCGTCCAGCGGCGCTACTCCAAGGAGACGACAATCCTGTGAAAGAGAACAGTTCTTCAGCCACCGGCTCCCCCGCGTTTGCCCTCGCCGAACATCCGGCCGTGCAAGCCAGGGAGCGACCTGCTACGCCTCAGCTGCCTGCAGCACCGGCGCCATCAGGGAAAAGGCCCCGGGCGCCCCGCCGGACCGAACCCTTCATCGTCGCAAGCTATATCGGCGTCACCCTCTTCGGGCTTTTCGCGTTGATCCCCCTCTGGATGATCGTGGCCGGCTCATTCACCGACGAAGCCGTTTTGGCCCGCTCGGGCTACAGTTTCTTTCCTTCCCGGTTCTCACTGGCGGCTTATGAGCAGATCTTCTCCGGCTCCTCGATTCTGAAAGGCTACGCCGCCACACTGTTCATCACGGTTGTCGGTACCGTCCTTTCCCTCGCGGCCACGTCCAGCCTGGCATGGGTCATCGCTCGCCAGATGCCGCGGCTCAGCCGTCCGCTGACCGTGTTCGCGTACCTGCCGATGCTCTTCAGCGGCGGCCTCGTGCCTCTTTATCTGCTCGTGACCCAGGTGCTGAACCTCCAGAACTCCTGGTTCTCCGTCATCCTGCCGAACATGCTGGCACCCTTCCTGGTGTTCGTGGCCGTGAGCTTCTTCCGGCAGCTGCCTGAAGAAATCCTGGACTCCGCCCGTGTGGACGGAGCGGGTGAGTTGCGCGTCTTCTTCCAGATCGTGCTGCCGCTCTCCAAACCCATTCTCGCGGTTATAGCCCTCTTCTACGCGGTCACCTACTGGAATGAGTGGTTCAACGCCCTGCTGTTCATCTCCGACCCCGACAAATACCCCCTGCAGCTCATGCTGCAGAACCTCATCGCCAACGTCGCCAACGCGGCACAGCTCTCCTCCCTGGCAAGTTCAACGCCGCCGATCTACCAGCTGCGCCTGGCACTGACGGTTGTAACCATCGGGCCCATCCTGCTTGCCTACCCGTTCGCCCAACGCTACTTCGTCAAAGGACTCACCCTTGGCGCCACCAAGGGCTGAGAACCTGGTCGCATCCGCCTCTCCATCTACCCCAAACCCACCAACCACGTCCCGCACCATCCGGGACATTCGTACAAAGGAGTGCACAAATGCTCGCTGAGCATCAATTCTCCCGCCGCGGCTTCCTCGGCCTCGCCGGAGGCCTGGGTGCTGCCGTCACCCTGGCCGGCTGCGGAACCGGAGGGGCCTCCTCCGCAGGCTCCGTCAAGGGCACCACTTCGGTGGCCCTCCTCCCCAGTACCGCTCCCACCAGCTGGAAAGCCGTGCTGGACCAGGCCAACAGCAAACTGCAGAAAGACCTGGGCTTCAACCTGGACGCCCAATTCATCAACTGGACCAACTACGGCCAGCAGGCGCTGCTGAAATTCACCGCCGGTGAAAAGTTCGACACCGCACTGCAGGCCCTGTGGCTCAACATGGGCCAGCTCCAGCAGAGCGGTTCGCTCATGGACCTGACCAACGAGATCGCCAAGTATAAGAATCTGAGCGCTTCCCTGCCGAAGAAGCTTCTCGACTCCAATACGTGGGACGGCCACCTCTGGGGCGTTCCTCAGGTCAACACCGCCGGGCGTGTGCAGCACTTCGCCATCCGCCAGGATCTGGCTGACAAATACGGCTTCAGCTCGATCGAGAACTACGACCAGATGGAACGCTTCCTCTATGCAGTGAAGGAGAAAGGCGGCGGGGTCATCCCCTTCGGCGCGAATTCCAGCAACGCCGGCCTTCTGGCCGTACCGGGGCCGATCGGCATCTTCAATGCCCGCACCTGGGATGATCCGCACAGCATAGCCGTCGGTTTCAACGGCAGCGGGATTTCCTTCTTGTTCGCCAAAGACGCCAAACAGACCGGCTCCTCGAAACCCCTTCCGTTCTGGGAGGACGCAAGCGTCATCGAGACCCTGCACCGGATCCGTCAGTACCAGCAGGACGGCATCATCAACGCCGACGGCCTCAACGCCGACAGCGCCACGGTCAAGAGCCAGTGGTCCGCGGGCAAATTCGCCGCCACCTGGGCAATGACCGACGGCTTGACCAGCAACGCCCTCCCCGCCCTCCAAAGGGCGGTGCCAGGTGCTGCCATCGGTGATGTAGCCCCGTTCAAGGATGGGCTGAAGGCCAAGCCGAATCAGACCTTCCAGGCCGACAACATGGTGGTTCTCAGTTCGAAGTCCGCAAACACCGACCGCGCCCTCCAATTGCAGGACTGGCTCTCCATCCAGGAAAACCACGACCTGCTCGCCTACGGCGTCGAAGGCAAGGATTGGCAGGCAGCGGATGGCAACAAGTTCAAGCAGCTCAGCGACTATGCCTTTCCCGCCTACGCACTATGCTGGCGTTCCAACCTCGAGCGCAAACCGGCTCTCATGTCCGCAAGCGAGGAGAAGTTGTATGACTGGGCACAGAACTACGACAACTTCACCGTTGACCCCTTCGCCTCGTTCATCCCGGATTCAACGCCGGTCAAGCAGCAGGCGGCGGCCCTGAGCAATGTCATGACCCAGTACGGCAACCCGCTATTCTATGGCGTCGTCGACGTCGACCAGCAGCTCGACAAGCTCAAGAAGGCAGCCGATGCCGCGGGCCTGTCCACCCTGCAGGGTGAGATGGAAAAGCAGGCCAACGCTTACCTGAAGAAGCAGAGCCAGTAAATGACGCTGGATGTCCTTGGCCACGCGACCTGGGACATCCAGTCTCCTGGCACTGCTCGTGCTTGCAATGCAAGAGCCCGGGACCATAACCCATTGATAGGATCTATCTCGTGACATCGAGCGTCAGTGCAGAGACAGCCGCTCTTGGAGAGCGCCGTCGGAAACCCCGCGGCCCACAACGAATCAGCGCAGTCAACATGCGGGACGTCGCCGAACTCGCCGGCGTCTCCGTGGCGACCGTGTCACGGGTAATCTCGGATAGCTCATCGGTCCAACGAAAAACCCGCGAGCGGGTGCTGGCCGCCATGGCGGAACTCGACTACGTCCTCAATGGGCTTGCCCAGTCCATGCAAGGGAAAGGCACCCGGGCCATCGGATTCCTGGTGAACCGGATGGTGGGTCCCACTTTCGCCGATCTGGCCAGCGGCGTGGAAGAAGAGGTCAGCGGGAATGGCGGCCTTCTGACCATCCTTACCACCCACGGCGCGCCGGAACAGGAAATGGAAGCCTTGCGCCAGATGCGGGAGCAGAGAGCCAAGGCGGTCCTCTTGGTCGGAGCCTCGCCCACGAGCGAGGAGTACACGGAGCGGCTAAGGAAGTACAGGGATTTCCTGGCACCGACCGGAACCAAGCTTATTCTCTGCGCCCGCGGTCCGGTCCCCGGTGTTGACGGCGTGGACAGTGTCTACTACGAGAACCGCAAGGGCATGCGCACGGCAACCGAACATTTGCTCGCACAGGGACACAGGAACATCGTGTTCCTGGGCGCCGAGACCAACCACAGCACCGCCATTGACAGGCTCGACGGCTTCGTTGACGCCTTCCGGTCCGCCGGCCTGGAACCCCATGAGCAACTGATCCTTAGGACCGCCTTCGACCCCGACCCAGCCGAAGCAGCCCTCGAAGAACTGATCAAGGCAAAAGTGGATTTCACGGCAGTGGTTGCAGCCCGCGATGAGCTCGCGGTCCGGGCACTCAGGGTATTCCGGAGGCACGGGATCAAGGTCCCGGACGACGTCTCGCTCCTGGGATACGACGACATGCTGTTCGTCGGCGACCTGACCCCTTCCCTCACCACGGTGCGCGTGCCCTACCGCGAACTGGGACGGCACTCCGGCAAATTGGTTGACGGAAACTCCACCGCTGGAAGCACCCAAGTGCTCCCTGTGGAATTCATCACCCGGGAATCCACCGGACCAGCCCAGCGCTGACCAGCGCTAGCTGGTCAGGACCTACGGAAAATCTCAAGATGATTTCTCCGTGCGGCCCGGAAATACTAATGTAACTAGTTCCACGAGTCCTGGTTTTTAGGTACCCGGACCTTCCCCTAATAAGGAGATGACGTTGCGAGATCCCGGTTCGGTGAGCGGTAGCCGCGGTAGCCACACTCCACGAGCACGCACCGCATTCGCGATGCAGGACCTACGGTTGCGCAACGCCCTGTTCCCCAAGCGTTCGCTAGCCCGGATCTCCGAGCTCGTACCCCAAGTCTCCGACGTCGTCATCACGGACTTTGCTGCCGAGAACGACCAAACCCTTTCGGAAGTGGAGGTTCTCGTGACGGGCTGGGGCGCGCCTGTACTCGACGCCGAAACCTTGAAACGGATGCCGAAACTCCGGCTGATCTGCCACGCAGGAGGGAGCGTCAAGGAACACCTGAATTCTGCTGTCTGGGACCGTGGGATTGCCGTCACGAACGCGGCGCACGCCAATGCGGTTCCGGTGGCCGAGTTCACAGTCGCGCTGATCGTCTTGGCCGGCAAGGATCTCCTACGCGCAAGGTACCTCTACACCGTGCAGCAGCATTTCGTGGACCGAGAGGCCGAATTCGCAAACGCGGGCAACTACGGCAAGACCATCGGCATCATCGGCGCATCCACCATCGGGCGCCTGGTCATTGGCCTTCTGAATGACCTCGATGCCGAAATTCTCCTTTACGACCCCACCGTGTCAGACGCCGAAGCTCAGGCCCTCCAAACGCGCAAGGCGGATCTAAAAGAGCTACTTTGCCGATCCGACATTGTCTCGCTCCACGCCCCGCTGCTCCCAGAGACCGAAGGAATGCTTGGAGCCGAAGAACTCGCACTCCTGCACGACGGTGCCTGCCTGATCAACACCGCTCGCGGAAAGCTCGTGGATCACCGGGCCCTCCGCGCCGAGCTGCAGAACGGACGTATCACAGCCTACCTTGATGTGACGGACCCCGAACCTCTATTGCCGGGCGATCCCCTGTACTCCCTGCACAATGTGCTGCTCACGCCGCACATCGCAGGGGCCATGGGCACTGAGCTCCACCGGCTGGGTGCAGCAGTCGTGACAGAGATCGAGCGTTACGTCTCCGGGCTGCCCTTGCTTCGTCCGGTCATCGCCGGCGATCTCACCACGACGGCCTGACGCCATGTCCGTTCTGCAATGGGGAAACGACCGCTTCACCCTTTCGTTCGCAACTGCACAGGATGCTCCCGTGCGCATCGTTGCCATAAGCGCCAACGGCCGGGAGGATCCTGAGCCCCTGCCTACCGGTGCCCCGTTGGTTGAAATCGCAACGGTCGCCGAGGGCCGAAAACGTTCCAGTCAGCGCTACAGCCAAACGGCCGTCGGATCCAGGCTTCGCTATTCCAACCATCAGACCTACACCCAAGGACACTGGGATATCCTCGACATCACCCAGCACGACCCGGTCACGGGTCTGACGACCGTCAACCGTCTACGGTCCACTGCCGGAAGCCGGGCCGTCCAGTCCACTGTCACCGTCACCAATCGAGGCGGCAGCCCGATCCAGTTGCAGGCGGTCACATCATTGACCCTCTCTGTGCTCCGGGAAGGGCAGTACGCCCGGCCTGAACCCCTCCAACTTGTCTCAGGGTCCTCGCAATGGCTCGGAGAAAATCAATGGAGCAGCGAAGCCCTCCGGCAGCACCTGCCCGATCTCAACCTCCCCTTTCATGGGCAGGACCAACGCGGCCACCTGCTCCGATCCTCCGCATCGACGTGGTCCACCGGCGGTGATCTCCCAACGGCGGCCCTGCTGGAGGACGACGGCTGGTGCTGGATGTGGCAGGTCGAGCACAACGGCGGCTGGGCCTGGGAACTCGGCGAGGACCGCGACACCCTGGTCCTCTCCCTTCTCGGACCCACCGACGAACAGCATCAATGGCTACACGATCTCGCACCCGGAGAATCATTCACCACGGTCCCGGCCACCGTGGCGTTCAGCCAGGACGGTCTCACAGGCGCACTCCAGGAATTAAGCACCCACCGGAGGGCCCTTCGCGGCGGCCTCCGCACTCCCGGGAACATGCCGGTCGTCTACAACGACTTCATGAACACCCTCATGGGCGATCCCAGCACCGACCGGCTCCTGCCCCTGGTATCGTCTGCCGCCGAAGCAGGGGCGGATGTCTTCTGCATCGACGCCGGCTGGTATGACGAAGAGAACGACTGGTGGGACGGGGTCGGCGAGTGGCTTCCCGCCGCCGGAAAGCGATTCCCACACGGCCTCGGTGAGGTCACCGACGCGATCCGGGCCCGCGGCATGACCGTGGGCCTCTGGCTCGAACCGGAGGTGGTTGGCCGGCGGAGCCCCGCGGCGCGACTCCTGCCCGCCAGCGCGTTCCTTAGCCGCCGGGGGCACCGGGTCATGGAGCACGGCCGCTACCATCTGGACCTCCGCGATCCCGAGGCACGCGCCCACCTCGACACGGCCGTAGACCGCCTGGTACAGGACTTCAGCGTGGGGTATTTCAAATTCGACTACAACATCACCCCGGGCGCCGGGACCGACTTCTTGGCGTCTTCGCCAGGGGATGGCCTTCTAGGGCACAGTCGGGCCTACTTGGAGTGGATCGACGGAGTTAGGCACAGGCACCAGCACCTGCTGTTGGAGAACTGTGCCTCGGGTGCCATGCGCCAGGATTACGCCCTCCTGTCACGCTTCGACGTACAGTCCACCTCGGACCAGCAGGAGGCACTTCGATATCCCCCAATCGCCGCGAATTCGTTCTTCAGCGTCCTTCCCGAACAGGCCGCTCACTGGTCATGCCCGCAACCGTCCATGGACGACGAACAGCTTCATTTCACACTCGCGACAGGCATGCTCGGGCGGATGTGCCTTTCGGGATTCCTTGACCGGATGACAGAAGAGCAGTTAAATCTTGTAGCCGTTGCTGTTGCTGCCCACAAGGAACTGCTTCCCGAGATCGGACATGCATTCCCGTTCTGGCCCTCAGGGATTCCGGAGTGGACCAGCCCTTGGGTGTCGGCAGGGCTGCACGCCCCTGAGAGGGACCTCGTCACCGTCTGGAACAGAGGGCCGGATGCGGAAGCCCTGACATTGGACCTCCCCCGGTGGAAGAACCTACCCCTCAGGGTCGAGACCATCGGTACCGCGTCACTTCCCTCCGGCGGCCGGCTCCAGTGGGACCCGGACGAGGCCAAACTCACGATCACGTTCTCGCCGGGCACTACGCCCGCGGCCAGGACTCTCTCCATAAGGGAATGCTCCCCGACAGCACCCCGTTCGACCGTCGAAGGACAGCCATGACCGCTCAGCACCTTCCCCCACCCATCATGATTCACCTGGACAGCACGGCCCGGATGAACGAGGAACTCACCACGGCCGAGGCCCTCATGAGATCCCACGCACTCCGCCGCCGGGACTGCGGCATCCTCGTCACCCGGCACACAGACACCATGTTCACCGTTGCACTCAGCACCGATGTCCCTTTCGGGACCACCAAAGAGCTCAGCCTCAGCTGACACCCAGAGCAGACAAACATCCATTGAAAGAGCACCACATGACAACCAGCCTTACCGCCAACCGGACCACGGCACCGGCGATCCCCTCCAGAGGCGCCCTCCAGCCCCTGTCGGTCAACGCCGTCGCGCTCTCCGGCGGGTTCTGGGGCGCGCTCCAGGAATTGAACCGGAGCGCCATCATCCCCCACGCCACCAACTGGATGAAACGGCTGGACTGGGTGGGGAACTTCGAGCAGGCCGCTTTCGGTGCAGAATATGCTCACCGTGGCCGCGAATTCGCCGATTCGGAAGTCTACAAACTCATCGAGGCTATTTCCTGGGACATGGCCCGGACCGGTTCCGCGGAGCACGAAAGCCTGCTCGAGGAGTTGATCGTCAAAATCGCAAACTCACAGGACCCGGATGGATACCTCCATACCCTCTTCGGCCGCGCCTGGCAGCGCCCGCGATACTCCGATTTCAAATGGGGCCACGAACTCTATTGCTTCGGCCACCTCATCCAGGCCGCAGTAGCCAACCACCGGTCAACCGGTGGAAAAAAGCTTCTCGAAGTCGCCCGGCGCCTGGCCGACCACGTCTGCACCATGTTTGGGCCCAACGGACTCGACCGCATATGCGGGCACGCCGAAATCGAGGTAGCTCTGGTGGAGCTCTACCGCGAAACCGGCGATCAGCGATACCTCGACCAGGCTTCCGTCTTCATCGAGCGTCGGGGCCAAGGAACCCTGCCGCTATTCGAATTCGGACGTGCCTACTGGCAAGACGACATGCCCGTACGGGCGGCAGAGGTCCTGCGAGGGCACGCAGTCCGAGCCCTGTATCTCGCCGCCGGTGCCGTAGACGTAGCCGTAGAGACGGGCGACGCCGAGCTCCTTGCCGCGCTCAAGACCCAATGGGACAACACCGTGGCGCGGCGCACCTACATCACCGGTGGCATGGGATCGCACCACATGGACGAAGCCTTCGGCGAAGACTTCGTCCTGCCCCCCGACCGCTCCTACTGCGAGACCTGCGCCGGAGTGGCTTCGATCATGTTCAGCTGGCGGCTCCTGCTCGCCACCGGCGAGCCCAAATACGCCGATCTCATCGAACGGACGCTATACAACATCGTCGCCACCTCACCATCGGCCGACGGAAGAGCATTCTTCTACGCCAACACACTCCACCAACGCGTCGTCGGCGCCGAAGCTCCGCTGAACGACGATGGCGTAGTCATCCGCGGCGGGGCCAGCGGCCGCGAGTCGTGGTATGAAGTTTCCTGCTGCCCGCCCAACGTCGCTCGGACCCTCGCGAGCTTGGGCTCATATCTCGCCACCCAGACCGACCACGGCATCCAGATCCACCAGTACGCCACGGCAAGGATTCGGGCGGCGCTGCCGAGCGGGGAACTAGCCGTTGACATGCAAACGGACTATCCTGCCTCGGGCCGGGTGCGCATCACGATAGTCTCCGCCCCGAATGTCGAATGCCGGCTCTCCCTAAGGATCCCGGCCTGGGCCGACGGCACCGTCCTGACGGACGGAGAACCCGGGCGCAGACTGGGCCCGGGAACGACCACAATAGAACGGCGTTTCACGCCCGGAGACAGGCTGGAAGTTGAACTCCCACTTGATCCGCGCTTCTCCTGGCCAGATCCCCGGATCGATGCGGTCCGGGGATGCGTCGCGATCGAACGCGGTCCGGAAGTATTGGCGTTGGAATCGATCGATTTACCCCAGGGCTGGAAACTTGAAGAAGCCCGAATCGATCCTGCGGTAGGCATAGAAGAGGGAGACGGCGAAGTGAGAGTCGGACTCCGGCGTGACGCCTTACCCGAATCGTCCTGGCCACACGGGTACGTCACCAATGACGGGCACGACCACCAAACACTTCGTGTTCCGTTGATCCCTTACCACTCCTGGGCCGAACGGGGAGCATCTACAATGCGGATCTGGATCCCAGCAACGCCAACCATACGCCAGAACTGAGCTACAGTCTCGGAAGACTAGCTCAGGCGGGCCGTGCAAGGAAGGCCAAGCCCTTGGTGAAGATCCGTTCCCTTCCACGCACCCGCGGGTAGCCCTGACGTCCATGCGTAGTGGACCCTAACTCGAGCCCGAGTTAGCTCCGAAGGCGCCTGATGTGTACAGCTCAGGAGGGCTGTGCTGAGGTCGGGCCCCGCTGTGGTTTTGGATTTGGTCCAACTGCCGGTCGGCGTCCCTCGTCGGGCTATGCGAGATAATCCACCACGTACCACGGCACGTCTAACGGGTCGGACAAGAACCTGCCCAGGAACCGAACCGTTCCGAGCTGCACCGCCAAAGCCCAGACGATTGTGTTCCCCACGGTGAGTGGCGATCCGCTTCAGATCGACGTCGTCAAGGAAAAAAGAACCGCTCAAGCTCGGCCCGGGAAGGTCACCGTCAAACCGCCCGAACACCGCCGTTTGCTCATCACTCAAGAACTCAACTGGCACGAAACACAACCCTACCCAAGCAGGCAATACAAGCGGCCTATCTTGTAATTTCGTTCCGCTACTACCAAAACCCCAAACCCCACGAATGGCAGGGCGGCGGAACCATCCGCCGCTCTCCCCGCCCAGACAACCCACGAACGGCCGCGAGCACCTAGCAACCCCGCCAAGCGCAGGATGGACTGGCCCCAGCTCAGCAGCATAGCTACATGTCACCTAGCGACACGTTTAGGAGTACTTGGCCGTATATGGTGCTCTGGTCGGTCACATGCGTGTACGTTGAGAGCCCTTCGTTCGCGAAGTACCGGCTCATCGCCCTGGCCGTGATGGACTTCCCCGTGTCGGGAGCCGCTGGCCGTCCGATGCCGCCTGCCGAAAAGACGGTCTTCACCGGTTCTGCTGTTCAAGGGTGAGCCCGTAGGGAACGGAGTCGCTGAGAGCGACTGTGAACAACTCGTGGTCGTGCCGTGTCACCAGTATTCCCTGACGCCGTTCCTGCGTTGCCATGGTCATAGCGGCTCTCACGGCTTCATCGAGTTGGTGTTCCATATTGGCGCGGTTCGTGACGATAACCTCAATCGTGAAGTCTAAGGTGGTATTCATGGGACATGTGCTCCAATTTGACGGGTCGCAATTCGATTTCCTCAGTGGCGCAAGCCGTCCTTCGACTGAGGGACGGACGTTTCGACGCCGGGTTGATCGACGCCGAACGTCCGTGCTTCGCGCATGTGGTTAGAGGCCGCGCCGGCGGGAGTGCCTGGGCGCTACGGCTACCCGACAACCCATTGCTGGTTTGATGCCCCGGTGGGCGTTTGTTGGAGGACCTGGGCTCCTTGAGAAGAGGAGCCGACACCAATGGACAGATCGCTCTTGGCACTGACGAAAACGAAGTTCTGGCCGCTGTAGCTGCCCACGAGATCCGCTGCCCAGAGCTGATTATCACCTCCGTTGCACGTCCATTGGGCGAGCTGAACCCCGTCCTGCAGAGACTGATTTGGCACGTCCAGGCAAAGACCGCTGTTGGAGTTGACGATTGTGTAGAGGTTGTCGGCGACCCTTGTCATCAGCCACTTTTGATTCGCCCCTCCAGTCCCGGGCCATTGAATGACCGGCGCGCCGGGTTGTAGGGCCGATCCGCTCACATCCATGAGCAGTCCGCTGCTCGCATTTGTTGCTGTGTGGGTTCCATCAGATGGCAAACCGGAGGTTGCCGCCCATTGGCCAGCGGCCGCGTCGAGAGACCAGGTCGGGTACTGGCCGAGGTTCATCGTGGTGCCCCGAATTGTGAGTGGCAGCCAGATGAGAGCCGACGCGCCCAGGTCAGCCGTGTTCCAGCGGTCTCCGGCATATAGGTAGCTCGTTCCGCTTGCGCCCTGCACGGTGATTATGTTGGCGGTTTGGCTGCCGTAGGTGTTGGTTCCCGCAGCGGCTAGTGTTTTGAATGGTGACCAGGGTCCAGCCAAGGAGGTGGTGGTCGAGTAGACATTGTCGTTCACCGACCAGCCTGTCAGGTGCGAGCCCAGCAGATAATATGTGGCGCCGACCTTGACCATGGCCGGTGCTTCGTAGTCCGGGAGTACGGCGACAGCCGAGGCCACAGACAGGTAGTCGCTGGAGAGCCGGTCGATTCTTAGCCCGTTCACACGGTCTTCGCTCAGGAGGTATGCGCTTCCGTCCGTGTCCTGGAAGAGTCCTATGTCGCGGCTTTGAAACCCAAGCGGCCGGAAGCTTCCTTGATAGGTGTAGGTCCCGCATGGGGTTGAACTGGTGGCGACTCCTACCTTGGCTTCGGCGTAAGACGGGTCATCAATGTGGACGTACATCACGTACTGGGCTGTGGCGGCGTTGTAAATGACCTTTGGCCGCTCCACGATTCGATTCGGCCCCAGGTCTCCGCTCCCCTGTTTCGCGAGAGCGACGCCGACCCGCGTCCACGTCGACAGGTCAGTGGAGGAGTAGCAAGGGATGTCCTGGAAGGACGTGTCGGTGGACGTCTCGCCTGCTTTGTCTTCACCGAAGCCGTACCAGGTCCCGCCGACTTTGATGATACCGAGCCCATGGAGTTGCAAGGCGTTCCCGGTGGTGTCTGACCGCGCAGCTCCCAGCGTGAAGGTGACTGTTGACGCGTTGGCAGCTTCTTGGGGTGCCACGAACAAGACTGAGGCCAGCAGCAGGCCTAACATCGCAGCACCCACTCCCCGGGCGCGCAGCTTGAATAGCTTTCCGAACATCTTTATCCTTTCAGGTTGCATAGCCGTACGCATTGAAGCCGGTCATCCGACCTGTCATGCGTGGGTGAGTGACGGCGGCCGCCGCCACTCTTTGGAGGGAAGGTAGTTGACGTTCCGCTTGGCCTACCGGCACTGCGGTTCAGGAGGGAGTTTCGGTCGTCCTGATGACAATGGCAGACCAGGAGACTGGTGGCAGCGAAAGCAAAACCCTGTTGGCGGTCACCTTTGCATCCAGCGGCCTGAGGATGACGTTGTCCGGCTTGGCAGCAGTGTTGGTGGAGAAGCGATCGCCGTCGCGAGGCGATGCGAGAATCTCGGCGGATATCAGCCCGAGCATCAGGCCTGCCGGCAGTTCGATGGTGAGGTCGGTGGTCCTGTCGAGGGATTGGTTGGCCGCGAAGAGAGAGATGGTCCCGGTGTCGGCGTCAAAAATAGCGGATGCGTCGATGAGGACGCCCTCGGTGTCCAGATTCGGGGTGACGGCGTCGACTTGAGCTTCGATGACGGATCCTCGGCTGAAGGCTGCGACCTTGGCGAAGGGGTGGAAGGTGGTTTGTCGCCAAGCCGGTCCGTTTTCCTCGCTGCGGATGGGTGCGATGACGTTGACGAGTTGGGCGAGGTTGGCGATTTTTACCCGGTCCGCGTGCCGCAACAACGAGTTGAGGAGGGTTCCGAGGACGACGGCGTCTGTGACGTTGTATTCGTCTTCGATGAGACGGGGATGTTCCTGCCAGTCCGAGGCGGCAAGTTCTGCCTGGTAGGCGGGATCGTTGTATCTGCTCTGGTACCAGATGTTCCACTCGTCCAGAGCGAGATCGACCCGGTTGGCGTGGCCCCCTTCGACTCGTACTGCGTCGGCAATCCGGATGACCTCTTCGATGTAGCTGTCAAGCCTTCCCGCTGCTGTCAGGAACTCCCCGGGCCTCCCGTCGTGTTCCTGGAAGTAGGCGTGCAAGGAGATGTAGTCGACATACGGATAGGTGTGCCCGAGCACCGTGCGTTCCCAGGCTCCGAATGTGGGCATGTCCATCGCAGAACTGCCGGCGACGACGAGTTCGATTGTCGGGTCTACCAAGCGCATGGCTTTGGCTGTCTCTGCGGCAAGACGACCGTATTCCTCGGCGGTCTTGTGGCCGATCTGCCATGGACCGTCCATCTCGTTGCCGAGACACCATAGACGAATGCCGAAAGGCTCCTCCGCTCCATTCGCACGTCGTTGGTCCGAGAGGTGAGTACCGGAGGGGTGGTTGGTGTATTCGACGAGGCGACGTGCCGCGTCAATGCCCCTGGTGCCCAGATTCACTGCCTGCATGATTTCGACATCGGCTTGGCGGGCCCAGTCGACGAACTCGTGAAGTCCGAACGTGTTTGGTTCGATCTCGTGCCAGGCGGCTTCGAGGCGCCGCGGACGCGATTCGACGGGTCCGACAGTGTCCTCCCAGTCGTAGCCTGAGACGAAGTTGCCCCCGGGATATCGGACGATCGTAACGCCCAGTTCTTTGGTTAATTGGAGGACGTCGGCTCTGGTTCCGCCGGCGTCCGATGTTGTATGTCCGGGCTCGTGGATTCCGGTGTAGACGCACCTTCCCATGTGTTCGACGAAAGATCCGAAGAGCCGGCGAGGGACTTTGGCGATGACGCGATCAGGGTCGAGGGAGATCCGTGCGGCGTACGGGGAAGGCATAGAAGTGCCCTTTCGAGTGAGGAGGTTGGATGCCGGGCCCGTCCGGGTAATCCCGGACGGGCCCGGCCATGATCTGGTTGGCCGCTAGCGGGCGATGCTGTCGGAGACGCTTTGGATGTCTTTCAGGGCATCCTCGACTGATTTACCGGATACAACTTCCTGCAAGGCGACTGCGATGGCGTCGTCGAGTTTCGGGTTCTTCAGTTTGCGGGCGAAGGTTGCTGCGGTGTTGTCTTTTGTGATGAGGGCGACGCTGTCCTTGGCGGTCTGCGAAGCACCCTCTGGGAGCTGCGCGGATACCTTGGAGTTGACCGGTGAGCCCTGAAGGGTATTGACAAAGATCTGCTGCCCGTCGCCGAGGGTCATGAAGTTCACAAACTTCATGGCTTCCTCTTTGTGTTGCGAGGTCTTGTTGACGGAGAGTGCAAAGTCCACTCCCGTGGTCGCTGTCGCGTCCTTTGGTCCGACCTTGGGGAACATGGCCATTCCGATCTCATCTTTTGCCACCGGAGTGTTTTGGGTCTCCGCGTTGGGGATGACGGCGCTCACGTGCCAGGATCCGGTGGGGAAGAAAGCGCTCTTGCGCGCGTAGAAGTAGTTGTCCCGGGCATCAGGGTAGGTGGTCGTTCCCAGGGCGCCGTGTTGGAAAACACCGTCGGTGAAGAGGGATTTCCAGGCGTTAATCGTGTCGACGAAGGTTTTGTCGGTCCACTTGAGCGTGCCCTCATCGGCCTTGTAGACGTCGCCTGGTCCGTATTGCTGGCTGAGCCAGACAAAGAAGTCTTCATCGTGCCAGGAGTCTTTCGCCCCCATAGCCATCGAGACGAGGCCTTTGGCTTCAAGCTGTGCCGAGTCCTTCTTCAGTTCGTCATAGGAAGTCGGAAGCGTGGTGATGCCGTTTTCGGCGAGGAGCGTCTTGTTGTAGAGGTAGTACTCCATGCCCGCGCCAATGACTGGCATCGCGGCGACGGTTCCCTTCGACGTTGTGGTCTGGCTGACGGCATTCTGGGAGATATCGTCCTTCCAGCCCGGCATGTATTTGTCAGCGAGCTTATCCATGGGATCGGCGAACCGCGAATACTGCTCGAGCATGCCTCCGGTCTGGACTCCGAAGAGATCAGGCCCGTCGCCGCCCGCCAGTGCAACCTGGAGCTTCTTTTCGTAGTCGGCGAAGTCCGCCGTACGGGTCCACTGAATGGTGATGTCCGGGTACTTCTTCTCAAAGGAGGCTTTGAGGTCGGCGAATTGCTGATCGGTCGGCACCCAAGTCCAGAACGTGAGTGTGGTCTTGGCACCAGAGCTGTTGGCCGCTTGCGGTGCCGGTGTACAGCCGGAGAGCAGCAGGGCGAGCGAAACGGCAGCCGCTGCACCTGCCATTATTCCGTGGGACTTCATTTTGTTGAGAAACAACTGAGTACTCCTTTGTAGTTCGGTCTGACTTGTTGCGGCGGGACGCACCAGGACTGGGGAAGTCGTTGTGTGATCAGCTCTTGACCGAGCCCGCTGTGATCCCCGCTTGGAGGTAACGCTGGCTGAGAAGGTAGACGATCACGGACGGGATCGTCATGAGGATCAGGGCCGCGTACAGCTGCGCGATTTGTTCCGGTGATTGGTTCCGGGAGTCCATGAAGTAGGTCGCGGCGATTGTCACCGTGTAGTTGGCCTGGTCCCTGATGAACAAGAGCGGGATGAGGTATTCGTTCCAGGAATACACGAAGGTCAGTACGCCGACGGTTGCCATGATCGGTGTGCTGAGGGGAAGCATGATCTTCAGATAAACACCGAGGCTGCCTGCTCCATCCATGTTGGCCGCTTCAATGATCTCGTCCGGGATACCCTCGTAGTAGCTGCGCATGAGCAGCAGCATGATGATGGAGTTGAAGGCGACGAGCGGGAGTATCACACCGCCGAAGGTGTTCAGCAGGTGGAGGCTTTTGACGGTGAAAAACATCGGCATTGTCACGGACGCTATGGGAACCGCCAGGCATGCAAGCAAAAGGTAATAGAGAACCTCCTTCCCCTTGAAGCGCATTTTGGCGAAGGCATAGCCGGCGAGGGAGGTAATCGCGATTACGATGGCCGCAGTCCCCAGCGCGATCAGGAGGCTGTTTCCGATGACCTGGAAGTAGGGGACGTTGGGGTTGTTCAGCACGTCGAGGTAGTTACCGACGCCGTTGACGGCGAAGGACTTCGTGACCGCGACGTAAATGGGATACATCCAGATCAGGAACAACACGATCAGGACGCCATACATGATGGCTTTCGTTCCGGTGCGTTTCATTGGTTGTGGTTCCTTATTTGGCCCGGGCAGCGGAGATTTTCATCTGCACTACGGAGAGCGCCCCCGCGAGAACGAGGATCATCACGCCGATCGCGGCGGAGTAGCCACCGTTGAACTGCTCGAAGCCGGTCTTGTAGAGAAAGGTGTTCAAGAATTCGGTCGACCGTCCCGGGCCACCGCCCGTGAGAAGCATGACGATGTCGAACGTCTTCAGGGAGCCGACGATGCCCAGGATGATGAGAACATTCGTTGTCGGCCGCAGAGATGGGATCGTCACGCTGAACAAGGTCTGCCAGAAGTTCGCGCCATCCAGTTTGGCCGCCTCGTACAGGTCATCCGGAATGGACATGAGCCCGGAGTAGTAGATCACCATGGAAAATCCTGTCCATTGGAAGATGTTCACCACGATGACCGAAACCAGCGCCCATTGCGGGTCCGCGAGCCAGGGGTGCGCGAGAAATCCAAGGCCAAGGTCGTTCAGCGTTCTGTTCAGACTGCCGAAATTCGCGTCCAGAAGAATTCGGAAGATCGCGGCAATAATGACCGGGGTCATGGCGATCGGCAAAAAGAAGGCGGCCTTGAAGAAGTTGCTACCCGGAAGCTTCTCCTTCAGGATGACCGCCAAGAGCAGCCCTACGCCCGCCTGAACAGTGACAGTTGCGACCAGGAAGACAAGATTGTTGCGGGTTGCGGTCCAGAACGTCGCGTCCTGAAACAGGTCCACGAAGTTCTTCACGCCAATGAAGTTCATTTCGGCGCTGATGCCGTCCCAGTCGGTGAAGCTGGCGAACACTGAGAACCCGATGCAGTAGTAAATAAAACAGCCGGAAATAACCAGTATCGGCAGCACAAACAGGTACGGCGCAATCCGGCGACCAAATTGCATGGGCCGGAGATTCGCTGCGTCGGACGTGCTCTCGAGGATCGCCGACTCAAGTTGTGGGGTTGTGCTCATGGGACTCCATTGTCGGGATATGTTAGCGCTACCATAGCAGCTGCCGAAAATCATCGCATATCTCCCCCGTTTTGCAAAGAGAAATCTGGGAGCACTCCAAACGGAGACCCTGGTGTCGAACGGCACGGATGTCTGCGCTAACATTGTTTACAGCACCTGCTGACCCGTGACACAGGAGATTCAGAAGAGCAATATGGCACAAGCGAAGAACAGCCGCTCACACGGCGGACCGACAGTTTCCGACGTCGCGAGATTGGCCGCTGTGTCAGCGCAGACCGTCTCCCGCGTCTCCAACTCGAGGACCAACGTCGACCCTGGCACCCGGGATCGCGTGCTGGCAGCGATGAAGACCTTGGGTTATCGCCCCAACCTCGCGGCCCGGTCATTGGTCACCGCGAGGACCCGCAACATCGGCTTGATCACTTCCACACTCTCCAGCTACGGCACGATGCGGACCCTCGACGCGATCTCTGACGCTGCGCTTGAGTTCGGCTACACCATCACTCTCATGCCGCTGAAATTACCATCGGCAGGTGAAGTCTCGGGTGCCGCGGCCACAATGGCCAGGCAGGACGTGGACGGCATCATCGTCATGGTCGAATCGAGCGTGCTCGAGCAAGCCACCATGGATCTGCCCTTGGGCGTCCCGGTAGTCGTCACAGACGGAGATGTCGGCCACCGCTTCCAGTCCGTCGACAGCGACGCACAACCCGGAATAGCGGCCGCGATGGACCACCTTCTTGCCCTGGGCCACCGGAACATCTGGCACGTCGCCGGCCCAACAGCCTCCTACGATGCCCGTGTGCGCCGTGACCTCTGGGAATCGAGCCTTCGCGCCCAAGGCCTGCGGGTTCCCCATGTTTATTATGGCGACTGGTCCGCCCGGTCCGGGTACCAGATCGGCTCCCACCTCGCCGAGTTGAATGAGGCGACGGCGATCTTCGCGGCAAACGACCAGATGGCCCTCGGTATCGTCCGCGCCTACGCCGACTCCGGAAAGTCGGTACCCCTCGATCTCAGCGTAGTCGGCTTCGACGATATGACCGAGTCCGATCAATTCATTCCACGCCTGACCACCATCCGGCAGGACTTCGCGGAGTTGGGACGCCGCGCATTGAATGCCGTCATCGACAGGATCGACCGCGGGCAGCAACACGCCCCGATCGAGCCCGTCCCGACAGCCTTTGTCGAACGTGAAAGCACCGGCGTGCCACCGGTGCGCTAGCTTCCTCGCCTTCATTGGTCACGAGCGAGAAATACCCAGGTGAGGATGTGGAACGGGGAACATTCAGCCACCGCCACATCGTGGTCCACAATGTCCAGGCCGGAGGCCCAGCCGAGCGCCTCACCTTCGGCGATGCCACGTTACCGCTGGTTGTTGAGAGGACCGGGAACGTAACGATTCCTCATCCATTCGATGAAATCGTCGACCAGCGCTGCGATGAATTCCGCGGCGTAGTGGTCTTCTTCCCACGCCGCGTACAGCGTGATAGACAGCGGCTTTCCTCCCGAGACCAGGGAAGCCTGATTCAGACCGAACTGCGGCGGTTCGGTGACCAGCGCAACCCCGCGTCCTGCCGCTGAAAAGGCCTGGGCAATGGTGCCGTTCCGTGTGACGTGGGCGAAATCGAATGCGAGTCTGTGTTCGGACACGACGTCCAGAACGTGCCGTTCAACGGCGCTGCCGTATCCGGGCATCACGAGGCGTTGCTCGACCAGTTGTGAAAGTTCGATTGATCCCCCGGGCTCCACCCAGCCGGGGTGCCCAGGGAACTGGACCCTGATCGGTACATCCACGATGGTCGCTGACTTGTATTGCCGAGGCGGGGCAATCGTTCCGACGGCGAAATCGGCTCCTTCCGCCAGCCCCACGTAGACGTCAGCGGGACGGAATGGCCAGATGTCCAGGATCGGGGCACCTGTTTCAGCCACGAATGGAGCGACCGAGAATATGGCCGTCGTTTCCGGGCATGCGACTGAAAAGACCGGCCGGTTCTCAAACATTGTCTGCATGACGTGTTCGGCCCGCTCAATCCGGACCAGAACGTCCGTGGCCATTTCATGGAGTCTTTCACCTGCTGGTGTCAGTCGCATTCCGAGGGCCGTTCGGCGAAAGAGGCGGACGCCCAAGGTCTTCTCCAGGCCGGCAATCATTCGCGAGCCGGCAGGCTGAGACACAATATGTTCCCTCGCTGCTGCCGTTACCGAACCCGCGTCGGCGACGGTGCGGAAAAAATTCAAAGCACGCAGATCGATCATTCACCTAGCGTATGTCCTAGGCGCAATATTGGCATTGGACGCATAGCTTGCGGTCGGCGAACATGGTGATGAAGACAACATGAACCCGGCGTGAACACCAATACCCCACCGGCAGCAATCAAAGGATTCCCCTCATGACTCCCCAAACTCAGACCCAGGCAGGAGCGGCCCGCCAAAGACGCTCCACTATCGGCGCCTTCGTTGGCACCGCGATCGAATGGTATGACTTCTACATCTTCGGAACGGCCGCCGCTCTGGCGTTCGGCAAGGTCTTCTACCCGAACGTGGACGCGGCATCAGCGTTGATGGCCTCCTTCGCGACGTTCTGGGTCGGGTTCCTCGCCCGCCCCATCGGCGGCGCCATCTTCGGCCACATCGGAGACCGGGTCGGTCGCAAAAACACACTGGTGGTCACACTCGTGATGATGGGCACCGCCACGGCCTTGATCGGCGTGCTGCCGACCTACGCCCAAATCGGGGTAGCTGCACCTATCCTTCTCATCGTCCTTCGCGCCCTCCAAGGCATCGCAGTTGGCGGCGAATGGGGCGGGGCAGTGCTGATGGCCACGGAAAACGCCTCCGATAAGAAGAAGGGCTTTTCGGGATCCTGGGTTCAGCAGGGCTCACCTGCCGGTTCCATTCTGGCGACGCTGGC
>FTCF01000117.1_pt1 | contig 45467 bp, 36 predicted proteins | sample 1639631 | NCBI WGS metagenome assembly FTCF01 (sample SAMEA3914864, study PRJEB12502) | metagenome | biome: forest; material: soil | place: USA | collected 2012-03-12 | depth 0.3 m
AACGGTTCGGAAATCCGGGTGGCGCCGCCAAACGAAGTAAACAGTCACATCCTGGTCACCGGGCGTCCTGGCGCAGGCCTGATATCTGGACATTCCGAATGCTCTCCGGTGTCAGGGTTTGGGAGGCCGGCAGTTCGGCGAGGAATTGCTGTTCGATCCCAAGACCCGCGTACAGGGCGTGCAGGCTTTCCACCACAGCTCCTACGGCGCCCGAGAAATCACCCAATACCGCCGGGACGAGGGCCGGGGAGATATGAAGGTTGCGCTCCAACGAGGCCTGATATCGGCCGAGACTCGTGGTCAGGGATTTGGCGATGCCTCCTCCGAGAACGATCGTCTCCGGCTCGCACGATACCGAAATCGCAGTCAATACGATCATGAGGGCATGGTCAAACTGCGCACGCAGGGCGTGGAGGTGACCAGTGGCGTTCTCAACAAACAACTCAGCCGGAGTGCCCAGGGGAAGGCCGGCCTCTGCCGCCTGTTGCAGTATCCCGGGTCCGGTGACCATGTGTTCGAGCCTCGCTCCAAGGGGGCCTACGGGAAGCTGGCCGAATTCGCCAACCAGTCCATGGTCTCCCTTCAGGACCGTGCCCTCGATGGCCAAACCCGCTCCCAGGCCTGTGCCCAGCGTCAACATCGCTGCGGTGGGGGAGATTCTGGCGGCGCCGAAGCGTTGCTCTCCGAGGAGGGCAAGGTTTGCGTCGTTGTCCGTCAGAACGGTGACACCGACGGCGGCCTCGAAGGCTTTCAGGAAGCCGTGGCCTTCCACCTGCGGCAAGTGGGTTGCGTTGGAAACTGCGCGGTCGATGCGGCTGACCGCTCCCGGCAGTCCGAGGCAGATGGCACCGACTATGGGCCATTCATTTCCGCAGGCTGCGCGTACCTCACCGGCGAGCCAGGCTGCCAGGGCGTCAGCGTCCAGATCCGAAGGAGTTCTGACTTCGCACGCCAGGACAGGGCTGGCAATGAGGTCAGCGAGCACAAAGCGGGTATTCGAGGCGCCGAGATCGATGCCGAGCACGTAGGAGCGGTCTGCGACGAGATCCAGTAGCACGGCCCGCCTTCCCCTGTTTTCGGAGACGATTTCCGAGCCTTCCCGAAGCACGCCCTCGGCTATCAGCTGATCTACGGCGCGAGTGACGGTCGCGGAGGAAATTCCTGTTGCCTCGGCCACCTGCTTCCGGCTGGCCGGGGCCGAGCGCAGCACTTCGGCGAGCACCGCGCTGCGGTTCATTGCCCTGGTGCTTTGCACTGTCACGTACCTCCATCGACTTTGAATTCAATATGACTCCAAAGATACCCGAACCTGTCGTCCGTGGGGTGGATTTTCTTCGAAAAACACCCCTGTTTCCAAAAATTTTGCCCGGACCATTGACTTTGATTGCATCTTGAAATCAAAATGGAGGAATCAAGTCGCGGGCGTTCATGTCCCATGGTGCCGGAGGGTTCCGGCAGCTGGACGCAGCAGCATCCGTCCTGACAACAAGCGAAGGAAGGTCTAGGAATCCATGGAATCACCAAGGTTTATGGGACGTGGTCCAGTGAGGTGGCTCGCGGTCGGTGCGGCAGCGTTGGCGTTGGCATTGTCCGGTTGCGCCGGAGGGCAAGGCGGATCTAGTACGGGGACCCCGGGTGCAAGTTCCCAGGCGTCCGCGCCGAGTCTGGATTTTGTCGGCCCAAACGGTGAAAAGCCGGGCAAGATCGCGGATCTCGTGCTGACGGATGCCGAGAAAGCCAAGGTCCAGAGCGGTCACTACAAGGCGGCGTTCGTGTGGCATACATCCTCTGAATTTGTATCCGCCGTTGAAAAGGGCGCCCGGGAGGAGTTCAAGGGGCTCGGCATAGATGTCGTGGCCAGTACCCAGGCCAACTTCGACGCCGCCACGCAGGCGAACAACCTTCAAACTGTTCTGGCATTGAACCCGGACATCATCGTGACCATCGCTGTGGACCCTGTTTCAGCCGAGGCGACGTTCAAGCCGGCCGTGGACAAGGGCGTCAAGCTGGTCATCATGACCACCCCTCCGGCTCACTACCAGGCAGGGAAGCAGTTCGTTTCAATTGTCACGGAGTCGCTGACCGACGCGGGAAAGCTCAATGCCACAATTCTGGGTGATGCACTCGGCGGCCAGGGCGAAATTGGCTACATGTACCATGACGCCAATTTCTGGTTCACCAACCAGCGTGACAAGGCGTTCAAGGCCTGGACGGCGTTCCTCTATCCGAACGAGAAGATCGTTGCCGAGCAGGGGTTCACTGACGAAGCCAAGACCCAGGAGCTCGCGGCTGCGATGATCGCCCGCCACCCGAACATCAAGGGCATCTACGTCCCTTGGGCTACCGCAGCCCAGGGTGTGCTCGCGGCACTTCGCGACGCCGGCCGTTCCGACGTCAAAGTGGTGACCAACGATCTTGACGCCACCCTCGCAGCAGACATGGCGCGTGACGGCAACGCCGTCGGCCTGGTGGGGAACAGCTCTATCTCTCTCGGTAAGGGACTGGCCACTGCTTCCGCCTACGGGGTGCTGAACAAGCCCGCCCCAGCGCTTGTGGCCACGACACCCACCAAGGTCACCAAGGACAACCTGGTCCAGGGCTGGCAGGACGATTACGGAGTCGCGCCGCCGGCGAGCGTCACAGGAAAGTGACCTCTGCCGCTGATTCCGGGCCCGGCTGCAGCGCGCCGGGACAGATTAAGGATGGGGCAGGTGACTGGGTTGAACAGCGGTCCCGCCACCTGCCCCGCCAAGACTATAAAACCCGCCCGATGGGCACATTTCCAAAGGACTTTCTCACATGGCACAGTTTGTGCAGACCGTGCTCGGGCCGGTCGACCCGGGAAAACTCGGTAAGATCCTCCACCACGAACACCTCACCTCCCTGGTTCCCGGACCGTGGCTCTCTGGCGGGCGGCCCGAGACGCTGGCTGAACCACATGACCTGGTGGTTGAGCCAAGCGACACCGTCTATGTGAAAGACCAAGTGGCCCAGGCTGTCCGCGCCCTGGGCGGGCTCAAAGCGCTCGGCTTCAACGCCGTCGTCGACCTCAGCCCTTACAGTGTGGTGGGCCGCACGGCATTTGGTGAAAACCTTCCGATCCTTCAGGAGGTCTCCGAACAGTCGGGGGTGCACATCGTAGCGGGCAGCTCGGTCTACCTGGAGCCCTACAGCCCCGCCTGGACCGCGGCGGCGTCCCTTGAAGAGATGACGGAGCGGTTTACTCTCGACGTCACCACCGGGATAGGCTCCACGTCGATCAAGGCCGGCATCCTAGGTGAACAGGCCACGGGCTTGAACGAGATTACAGCCCACGAAGAGAAATGTCTGCGTGCTGCAGCGCGTGCCCATAGGGCAACCGGGGTGGCGCTCACAACGCATACGACACATGGCACTATGGCGCTTGAGCAAGTCGAGATCCTGAAGGACGAAGGAGCTGACCTCAGCCGTGTGGTCATCGGACACATGGACATCCAGCCTGAACTGGACTACCTCATACGGGTTCTCGACACCGGGGTGAACGTTGCTTTCGATACGATCGGCAAGGAATTCTGGGACTTCGTGCTGGAACCGGGGCCGGCTCATCCTGCGGAGGGCGAATTCACCAAGCGGGCCTATTACCGCTCCGACGCCAGCAGGGCCGAGAACCTGGCTCAGCTGACAAAGCGGGGCTATGCAGGGCAGCTGTTCCTCTCGCAGGATCTCACCGGAGCCGAGGTTTACCTCAACCCCGAAACCCACGGGGAGTGGGGCTACAACTACCTCGGGGCCGTCTTTATCCCGATGGCACTGGAACGGGGACTCTCCCAGGCCGACGCCGAGCTGATGCTTAGGGAGAACCCATTGCGTCTTCTGTCGCAGGGGACACCGTGAACGTGCGTTCAGACCAGACATACATGAAGGCGGCTTACGTGGTGGGGGTCGACCTCGGTGGGACAAAGATTCGGGCGGGCATCGCCGATGCCGCCGGGACGATCCTGGCCGAGCGGAAAGTTGCCACCAACGCGCACGGCGTGGACGTCGTGGATCAGATCGCGGGGCTCGTGGAGGCGCTCTGCACCGACGTCGGTGCGCAGACCGGACAGGTTGCAGCCACCGGCATCGGTGCGGCGGGAGTGCCGGACGGAGCCGGAAACAACCTGGCTCAGGCCCCTAACCTTTCGGCCCTGAGGAGCGTGTCGCTCGGATCAGACCTCACGAAAAGGCTGCGGCATCCGGTGGTCATCGAAAACGATGTCAACATTGCCGCCCTCGGCGAACTCCACTACGGGGTGGGGTTGACTCATTCGGACTTCGTTTTCGTCTCAGTCGGCACTGGCATCGGCATGGGCATTGTCGCTGGTCGCCGTCTCGTTCGCGGGGCTCGTGGTGCTGCCGGGGAAATCGGCTATCTACCCTTCGGGGCCGACGCCCTGGCCCCGGAAAACCACGTGCGCGGTCCACTTGAAGAAGCTGTGGCGGGAGATGCGCTGGACCGCCGTTACCAGACGACCTCCGGTCAGCGTCTCTCGACCCGGGAAATATTCACCAAAGCACGCGGCGGTGACGCAGAAGCGATTGCCGCCGTCGACGACGAGGCCCGGTGGGTTGCGGCAGCCCTCGTAGCCGTCAATGCCGTCCTCGATCCGGAAGTCTTCGTGATCGGAGGCGGAATCGGCAGCAGAAAAGACCTGCTGCCGTACATCCAGACATGGCTTAAGCGCCACGGCTGCTCCCTGGACGTCCGCACCAGTGAACTCGGGCACCGTGCCCCGGTGGTTGGAGCCGTCCGACTCGCCCTTGAGGCAAACGGCATGGAACCTATTGGCCCCGGACTGACGTGCCCCACGCTGACCGGCCTCATACCGAACTTCACTGCACAGAAAGGACACGCAAGATGAGCACCACAACTTCGGAAAAGCCGAAGGTCCTAGACCAGATCAAGGGGGTGGCCTGGAGCAACTACGTTGTCTATATAGGGTTCGCACTCGTCTTCTTGTACTTTGCGGTAACGCAGACCGAGATCTTCCTCAACTCGACCAACCTGTTCAACATCGTCATCCAGGCGGCACCCATCACCATCATGGCGATCGGAATGGTCTTTGTCCTCGGCACAGGGGAGATCGACCTCTCCATCGGCTCGACGGTCGCGCTCTCCGCGCTTGCCACCGCCGTCGTTCTTCAAGCAACCGGACAATGGTGGATCGGTGCTCTGACCGGATTGGCCGTGGGCGTCGCCGTCGGCTTGGTCAATGGTTTCTTCATCACGGTGGTGCGACTTCCCTCCTTTTTGGTCACGCTAGCCACGATGGGTCTGCTCGCCGGTCTGGCACGTCAGTTGACGGATCTTCAGTCCGTGCCGGTGACTGACAAGGCTTTCGTCTGGCTCTTTGGCAGCGGCGATCTCCTGGGGCTGCCGATCCTGCTGTGGTGGACGGCGGTCGCGGTTTTGGTGGGCTGGCACTTGTTGAGGCAGCGCCGCTACGGGGCACACGTTCTCGCGGTGGGCAACAGTGCCTCGGCAGCACGCGTGAGCGGTATCAAGGTCAACCGGGTGCGGTTGATGGTCTTCGTCGGCAGCGCGATGACTGCCGCCCTCGCCGGACTCCTTTACGCGGGACGCCTGCACGGAGCCCGCTATACACTCGGTGAGACAGACCTGATGACCGTCATAGCGGCGGCGATCGTGGGCGGGACAAGCCTGTTCGGGGGTAAGGCGACCGTGATCGGCGCCCTCATCGGCAGCCTCCTGATGAGCATGATCAACAACGGACTTATCCTGGCCGGGCTGAATGTCTCCCAGCAAATGATTGTCCGCGGCCTCATCATCCTCGTCGCAGTGTCCTTCTCGCTGCGCGGCAAGAAGAGCTAGAGAAAGGATCCCGAATGTTCCTCGAGCTACTTCGACGACGAAACCCGAATTTCCTCTCCGCCATAGCGAAACTGCACACTTCCGGCGAACTTCCGGCGAACTGCTACGCGATCGACCTTGACGCCGTCGAACGCAACGCCGTGGCCTTCGCGGCGGAAGCTGCACGGCTTGGGCTCACAGCGTTTGCGATGACCAAGCAGATCGGGCGCAACCCGGACGTCTCCCGGGCGCTGGTCCGCTCCGGTATTACGCACGCCGTCGGCGTCGACCTGCAGTGCGCCGTGGCCGCCGCCTCCGGCGGCCTCCGTGTTGGGCATCTCGGTCACCTCGTGCAGATTCCGAGGCATGAGGCGGATCTGGCCGCGTCCCTGGAGCCGCTGTACTGGACCGTGTTCAGTGAGGCCAAGGCCCGCGAGGCAGGTGCGGCGGCGCTCAAGCGCGGCCGTGTCCAAGACGTCTTGCTCCGTGTGGCCGCCCCGGGAGACCACTTCTACACCGGTCATGAGGGTGGTTTCCCGCTGGACGGAATCGTGGAGGCCGCCGACGTCGTCGATGCTGCCCCCGGCGTGCGCTTTGCCGGCATCACCACCTTCCCGGCCACGCTCTTCGACCCTGCTGCCGGGACCGCGGTGGCAACGCCGAACCGTGGCACTCTGGCGCGGGCAGCTGAACTCCTCGCAGCCGCCGGGCGGACGGGATTTCAGGTGAATGCGCCTGGAACTACCTCGATCTCGGTGCTGGAGGGGCTGGCCCGCGACGGCGCCACCCAGGTGGAGCCGGGCCATGGGCTGACTGGAACCACGCCCCTGCACGCCGTGACTGATCTGGTGGAAGAACCAGCTATCGCCTACGTCAGCGAGGTCTCCCACCTTTGGAATAACAAGGCCTACGTCTTCGGCGGAGGGTTCTACGTGGACCCAGTCCTTGGAAAGAGCACCACCCGGGCCCTCGTCGTTGCGGCCGGGGCTGACCTTGCCGAGGCAACTGCGCTGCCGACTGAAATGCCTGCGCCTGAGGCCATCGACTACTACGCCACGATTCCCCTGGAACAGCCAGGCGTCTCTGAAGGGGACACCGTGATCTTCGGGTTCCGGCCCCAAGTCTTCGTGACGCGGGCACTGACCGCAGCCATCTCCGGAGTTTCCACCGGCCATCCCCGAGTCGAGGGTGTCTGGTCATCGGATGGATCCGCACCCCTTGCCCTCGCCCGGCAATGACCCACACAGACAGACAGGACAAGACCATGACTCTCACGCCTTCAGCAGCCGAAACCGCTGCCCCCGCGTCAACCGCGCCCCTCCGGCTGAAGGGCATCCACAAGAACTTCGGCGGGGTTGTCGCCGTCAAGACCTTTGACTTGGAAGTCCAGGCTGGCGAGATCGTGGCGCTGGTCGGTGACAACGGCGCCGGAAAATCGACCCTCGTCAAGATCATCTCAGGGCTATACCAGCCCAGCGACGGCGAGATCTGGCTAAACGGCGAGCAGGTGAATTTCCGCGATGCTTCCGACGCCCGGGCCAAAGGCGTCGAAGTTGTCTACCAGGACCTTGCCCTGGTCGAGGACCAGCCAGTTTACATGAACATGTTCCTCGGACGCGAGCTGACTAAGGGCCCGCTACGGATACTGGATCGCAAGCGCATGGCCAAGCAGACGCAGGAACTGGTGGACACCCTCGACGTGCGCATCCCCTCCGCGAAGGCAACCCTGAGCGATCTCTCTGGTGGCCAGCGCCAAGGCGTCGCCATCTGCCGCGCCACCCACTGGGCCAGCGGCTTGGTGCTTATGGACGAACCCACCGCTGCCCTGGGCGTTGCCGAAACCGCGAAGGTCGAAGAAGTCATCCTCAAGCTCAAGGCCCGGGGCGCGGCCGTGCTGATTGTCAGCCACAACATGGACCAGGTGTTCCGCATCGCTGACCGTGTGTCGGTGCTCCGCCGCGGAATCCAAGTAGGTACCAAGAAACTGGCAGACACCTCCCACAACGAAGTCGTAGCCATGATCACCGGGCTCGCCTCATGACCGGCCAGGACCGTTTCGACGCCGGCGCCCACATGCGTTCCGAGATCGCCGAGCAACCCGCGCGATGGTTGGATCTCCTTGACCATGAGCAATCCAGCCTCACGGCCGCCGCTGAGCTGATCCGCACCAACGATCCGCAACTGCTTGTGTTCGCAGCACGCGGGTCCAGCGATCACGCCGCCATGTACGGGCAGTACCTGGCACACAACATCCTGGGCATCCCGGCGATGCTGTCGACGCCGAGCACCTTCACGGCGTTCGGATCCCGGCTGAATTCCCCCGCCTCGGTCATGATTGCTGTTTCACAGTCGGGGGAATCTCCCGACCTTTTGGACACTGTGCGCGCCGCGAAGCTGTCCGGAGTGCCTGTGGTTGCCCTGACCAACAACGAGGACAGCGCACTGGCCGGCTTGGCGGACATACACGTTTGCCTCATGGCCGGCCCTGAACTGTCGGTGGCGGCCACTAAGACCTACACCGCCGAACTGCTTGCCCTGTACATGGTGCTTACCCTCGCCGCGGGCGGATCCTGGGAGGACGCGAGGGGCAAAGCCGAGGCAGCTGCCGAAGCAGCGGCCAGGGTCATCGATGAAACCAATACGTCCGGCGGAATACTCGCCGAAGCCCTTGCCGGAGCCGACAGGGTCCTGGTGGTTGGACGCGGGTACTCAATGTCGACGGCCAGGGAAGGTGCGCTCAAGCTCATGGAGACGAACGCCATAGCGGCATCGGGCTGGAGTGCTGCCGACGCGACCCACGGGCCCCTCGGCCAGGTGGTCCCGGGGACACCCGTCATTGCCCTCACAGCCAGTCCCGGAGGCCGGGAATCCGTACAGGCATTTGTTGAAGCCTCGCAGGAGCTCGGCGGCGCGATCATCGAACTTGGACTTCCCGGGCAAACCGGCCCGCAAGTCATCGACCCGGCGCTCATCCCCCTGATCGAGATCATCCCTCTACAGCAACTGGCCCTGAACCTGGCCCTGGGCCGGGGGATCGACCCGGACAAACCTGCCGGGCTGAAGAAGGTCACTAAAACAGTGTGAACGCATTCATTTCCGTTTTTCTGAACCGCACTCCATTAGATGACGGCCAGTAATGGACTATACATAAATGGAAGATATTCACCGCCCGGAAGATCCTCACCGTTTGGCTGACGCCAGGCAGGAAGCTGAACAATGAGAGTAGGACTGCGGCTGCAGGGAACCAGCTGCCGGACCGTTGTAATGGACGGGCGGACTGTAGTTTCCGCCGCTCGGGAGGTGCACGCGGGCAGTTTGACGGAAGCTTTGGAATCGTCCCTGTCAGGGCTCCGTCGGGAGTTCGGGTCAGGCATCACGGAGATCACTGCCGACGTCGGACGGGTCTTGGTGGAGCGGAAACCGGCAGAGGTTCTCGCCATCCGGATTTCGCCCCGTCCCCCCGCGGACGCCTTCCACGTGACCGTGCTGCCACCCCTTGTTGAGCCGGCAGTCACCCGGACCGTGCATGTCCGCGGGGGTCACGACCTGCGGGGACGGCCTCTGGCCCGGTTGGACCTGGAGGCGTTCCTGGCCGATCTCCCCGGCATCCTTGCCGGTGACGCCCGGAACGTGGCCATCACTTCCGTCGGTTCGACGGCGTCAACGGACCATGAAACGCGCGTAGCCGATGCCATCCTAAGCAACGATAGAGATATGCGGATCAGTATTTCCAGCGACTTCTATTCGAGTGTTTTCCGGGACCGCGACTACACGGCAATCCTTAACAGCGCCCTGATGGAGACGGGGGAAGAGCTGGCTGCCATGCTTGAGGAGGCAGGCCGGCGGCAGTTCCCGGCCACCCGCTTGTCGTTTGCGAAGAACGACGGCGGCCGCGCACCTCTGGCACGGCTGGCCTTGGCGCCTGTCCACGGGTTGCGCGCCGAGCCCGCGATGGGAATCCTTGGCGCGGCGACGTTGGCGGGAATCCCTGAGGGGGAAGTCATTCTCTGCATGGAGGCCGGGGCTTCCGTGGGCCACACCCGCGGAGGCCTGCCTGTCGCCAGAAGCCTCATTCGCCAAGGATTTGACGCAAGCCTCGCCAGCAACGCCGCAATTCTCGAGCCGTACACCGTCCACCACCCGGTTCGCACCGACATCCCCTCCGTGATTGCGGACCTCCGCGAGTGGCAGGAGAGTGCGCTGCCCTTCGGGCTGGTGCCAACTCTGCCGGCGTTGCAGGACGCCGCACTGGTAGGATCTGCCGTGGCTCCGCTGACAGCGTGGATCGACAGGCTCGAGACCGTTAGCGGCCGGGTTGACCTGAAACGCGTACAGGACCTCGCCGAAGAGGACGCCCACTCAGCGGCGGTCCAGTTAGGCGCCAGCCCCGGGCAAACCCGCATCCTTGAATCGAACGTCTACGCCATGCCCTACGGCAACCCAGGAATCGTTCGAATCCGGGTCCAAGCGGCAGGGGAAACGTCTGCCGACGAGGAAAACGTGCTGCCCGCAGCCGCGCGGGGAACCAAGCCATGAGCACCGTACTCACTACCGAGGACATCCGGAACCTCCGCACAGGGGCCCACTTCCTGACCTGCACCATCGACCCGACGGCCATCTACATCTACGCAGAGATGATCCAACAGGCGATGGAGGACCGCTCATTGGAACTCATCACCGTCGACGAGCTTTCTCCCGACGATCTCGTAGTGGCGGTCGGAATGGTAACGCAAGGCCTTTTCATCGCCGACATGCCTCCCGTAGGCGATGAGTTCCTCGGCTGCATCCGTGCCATCGAGGCAAGTCTCGGCCGCTCGGTGCGGGCGATCTATTCGCTCGCCGCAGCCAACATCAACGGAATCGTCCCCCTCATGGTTGGGCTGCAGTCCTCGCTGCCTGTCATCGATTCCGACCCCATGGGCCGCGTTTTCCCCTTGATCAGCCAGACAACTCTGAACATTGGAAACGTGGCGATCGGCCCGATCGCGCTCATGGGGGTAACCGGGGAACGGGCGGTGGTTGAGGTCGAAAGCCCGCAGCGGGCCGAAACGCTGGTGCGTGCACTGGTGACCGAACTCGGCGGCTGGGCTGCCACCGCCATGTATCCGTGTTCCGCGCAACAGCTGAAGGAGCATGGCGTCCATGGCTCCATCAGCCGGATGATCCGGATCGGGCAAATCCTCGACGCGAGCACCCCGGTTGAGAGAAAGCTGTTGTTGCTCGCTGATCTCCTCGGCGCCACGCGCATCGCCCGGGCCCGCGTGAGCCACATCGAAAGCCTCTCCCGGCCCACCGACCTCGGCCTGCCGGCGCAGCCGTCCAGCGTAACGCTCGAAGACGAAACCACCGGACGCATCGTCCGTCTTGAAATCCAGAATGAGATCCTGCTGGTCCTCGTGGATGGTGCGGTAACAGCAGCCGTCCCGGACATGGTGACGCTACTCAATTCCGAGCAGGGCACGGTGGTCAACATCGACGACGTCCAGGTGGGCGACGTCATCGACATACTGAAGATCACGGCAGCGGCGCAGTGGTACACGGACGCGGGGCTGGATCTCACCGAGCCGAAGGCCTTCGGCATTCCGATCGCGCACCCAAGGCGGCGAGATGCGTAGATCGAAAAATGAAACCCGGCTCGACGTCGCCGGGCTATTGGCGCACGGCTCCCTCCGTGGCACCACGCCGCTGTATCTCACTCCATCCAGCGGGTTGATAGAAAGTGTTGTCCTCGTCTCCCAGCTTGAGGCAATCCGGCAGGTGCGGCCCAATACTGTGGTGGTCCTCTCCTCAGAGATGGGATCAGGGGGTTGGCTGGTGTCCGCGGCGCTGCGACACGCCTGGGAGCGGCGGGCCAGCGCCGTCGTCGTGGCCGGCAGTGCCTATGCAAGCGCAGCGGTCGGACTGGCGGAGCGGTTGGGCATCACGCTGCTGGCCACTGACGGGGAGCCTGCAGCGCTTGCCTTGGCACTGGCGGCCGAGATCGGAGCGGCCCTGTCAGTGGTCGATGCGGAACTGGCCAGGGTTGCCCGGACAGTCGCAAAGGACACCACACTCGGGGATGTCCTCAAGACCATATCCAGGGAACTGGACGGGTCCGCAGTTTCGCTGGGGTACGACGGGGTGGTTCTGGCCTCCGCCGGAATGCCTCCACGGGAGACTGACGAGGTCATCACCGTGGAAGCCGGCGAGGCCAATAGCGCCGTCCGCTTCACCCTCACGGCCCGCGTGCCTGCTTCCGGCGTCCACAACCTGCGGCTGGTCCGTTCAATCCTTGAGGTAGCCACCCCCTCGGTGAAGGCCGCCTGGCTGTTGGAGGACCTACTCAGCACTGCCCGGGCCGTTCCCACAGCGGCGATCTCCGGGTTGGATCAGGACTCCGCGGCGTCGGGCGCGGAGTTCGGGGAAAAACACCGACATCTGCTGAACCAGTTGGGCTGGCGCGAAGGGGAGCCGTACGTGGCCGTGTGGTTCCGTAGCGGGCAGGTGCAAGAGCATCGGCCCGAGCTGACGGCCGTGTTGCGCCTGCTCTGGCGCAAGGTCACAGTACGCAGCCCCCTGGCTGAGGTTCAAGGCGGTTGGCTGACGCTCGTACCGGCCGGGGACGAGGAGGCCTCGACCCAGCTCGAAACCCGAATCAGGACACGTCTTGGGCCGGCTCTTGCCGAGCTTGGCCTGGTGGGGGGACTGTCCCGATGGCAGGAGGATACCCCTGCGCTGGTGATGATCGTGCGCGAGGCCCGGCTGGCTGCTGAATCTGCCCGGTCAACGGGGCCTGGTACGGTTCTGGGCTTCGCGGGCCTCGGGGTGGTCGCGGCCACGACATTCGTCGACAGGGACGCCGTCGCACTCGTGGCGGAACTAACACTGCCGCGACTGATGGCCGCCCCCGACCGCGACGTGATCATCACGGCAGTGGCCGTCTTCCTCGATCACCGCGGCTCGGTCAGCCTCGCCGCGAAATTCCTTAACCTGCACCGGAACACCCTGCAGGCACGCCTTAACCGGGCACGGGAACTCGGTGTCCCGCTTGATATCCCCTCTGAGCTGCTGTCCGTCCACCTCATCGCCGAAGTGCTGCGGCGATCTATGCCAGAGAAAACGACTTCCGAAGACCTCATCGAAGACGAGAAAGGACTCCCATGAGTTCCCGGTTTGATTCGCCGCCCCCGGTCCGTGCCCGCGGGACTGTTCCACGGACACGGATCCAGGCGCGGCAGGGCTAATTTATCTCGACGACAATCTTCCCTGACTGTTCGTTCGACTCCATGTAGCGGTAGGCATCGAGCACCTGGTCGAAAGCAAAAACCCTGTCGACTCTGGGCCGCAGGGCCCCGGAGCTAATCCGCTCAAGGATGAAGTCGACACCTCGCCGCCGCTCTTCGGCCCGTCCGACGTGGTTGAACATTGAGTACGGGTGGAAAACCGATTGAGTTCTGCACATTGCGGCCATGGGGATGACGGGCTGCAAATCGCTCAGCGTTCCGTAGCCGAAAATGACGGCGTTGGGTGCGAGGTGATCTACGTAGGCGCGGAGGGACTCTCCTCCGACAGGATCGAAAGCGACCCGCACGCCTTTGCCATCGGTGATGCGGTCGATGACCTCGCCGAGGTTGTCGACACCCACGAGGGCTACTTCGTTTGCACCGGCCTCGAGGAGGAGCGTTCGCTTCTTCTCCGACCGTGTCGTCGCGACCACCTTCGCCCCGAGTGCCCGCGCGATCTCGATGGCGCCAAGCCCGGCCGAACTGGCGGCGGCAGTGACGAGCACTGTGTCTTCGCTTCCGAGATTGGCTACCTCTGCGAAGGCGAAGTAGGACGTGAGATATTGCATCCAAACAGAGCAGGCCTGGGCATCCGAAAGTTCCGGCGGAGCAAGGGTTAGGTAGTCTGCCGGTAGGACGGCTGTTGTTCCCTGCACGCCGTCGGTTGCGGTGAAGAAGGGAATGCTCGTGACGCGGTCGCCGACGTTGAAGGCGTTGACGTTCTTGCCGATCTCGGTGACGGTACCCACTGCCTCGGACCCGATGCGCGAGGGGAATGCCGGGATGGTGTAGTGCTCTCCGTGGATGAACATTAGATCTGCCCGGTTGAGTGCGAATGCTGCGACGTTGATGCGGACATCGTTTTCGGCGACTTGGCGTGGAGAAGCAGCTTCGACGGCCAGCACTTCGGGTCCGCCCAATTTGCGGAAGACAACCGCGGATTCCGGCCTGCTCATCGCTGTACCAGCGTGAAGTTGGGCTTGAGGGGGGACCGCAGCCCGATAGGGACATGGTGAGCGCGGGTGATCGTGGGGTTGATACACAGGGTCCGTCTGGACATCGCAGTACCTCCGTTTATGCGTGGTGCTATATGCCACGTTTGATTTTGATGGGGTTAACCGGCGCTGATGCCGCCGGGTTTATGGGAAGGATGCGGTTACGCGCCCCGCACTGCTGGTGACGGGCAACGGTTCCCTCGCTTGCCTCGATCACGGGATGTCAAGGCAAGCGAGGGTATCGGGGTACCTGCCGGCCAAAGATGCCCTAGGGGTGGAGGGGTGCTCTGTGAATTGCAAGCAGTTGGCGTGACGAGCGGCGCAATGTATTTAACGCAATGTATTTAAGAGGTCACCCTAGTCATTGACACCACGTGCTTTGGCTCGAGAGCCGGGAAGAACCGCTGGCGTTCCTGGGCTGTGGGCCCGTCATAGCCCAGGCGCTTGCTGTGCGTCCAACCGAACCGGCGAACCGAGTCGACGAGCTGCTCGGCGTGCTTGAGCGGGGCCACAGTCGCGTCGATCACGGGTACGCCGATTTCCTCTTGAACCGTTCGGAAGAATCCGAATTCGGCTGTGCAGCCGAGGATGACGACGTCGGCGCCGTCCTGCTCCACGGCCTTGCGGGCTTCGGTCATGATCCGCTCTTCCGTGAGTGCCGGGTCCTCCTGGAAGTCATCGACGCCCATCTCGAGCACGCGCCATGAGGCAAGACGCTCTGATGCGCCGCAACGATGGACGTTCTCGGCCATCTCGGGAATCCACTTTTTGCGTCCGACGAGGATGGAGAATCGCTCGCCCAGGCTTCCGGCGATGCTCAGCGCGGAGTGCGCCGGGCCAACAACCACCATCCGATCGGTGATTTCGCGTGCCGCCCGCAGCGCCGGGTCGTAGAAACAACCGATGACGGCGGCGTCATAGCCTTCTTCTTCCGCCCACCGCACCGTTTGCAACAGCTGCGGGAGCATGAGTGCCTCGAACGCGTTGTATTCAATGTGGGAGGGGCCCTCTCCATCAAGGGAGACGACGTCGACTTCGGTGCCGGGACGGACTATCTGGCGGAAGGAATCCGCCATTGCGCGGTTGTACAGATCTGTAAAGAGCGGGTTGATCCAGAGGATTCGGGCGTCTTCGGAGAGAACGTCGAAGTTGTCGGTGGGGCTGATCATTCCAATTCACTTCCTTCGGTTTCGGGCAAGAACAGGCCGAGGATGACCGTGGCAAACAAGAACATGTTGATAAACAGGATTGTCGAGGTGGCTCCAGTGGCCGAGGCCAGGAGGAACCCGACAAGACTCGGTGCGACCGTATTCGCGACGCGCTGACCGAAGATCCCGAACCCGTAACCTGAGCCACGAAGGGCCGAGGGATAGAGCTCGCCCATCCACGTGTCCCAGACACCCCAGGCTCCCAGAGCGAAGAAGGCCAGAGAGAACATGCCGAGATACATCTCGGTCTCGGTTGAGGCTGTCGCGAAGAAGAAGCCGCCGCCAGCCGCGGCGAGGACGTAGATCGTGAATATCCATTTGCGGCCAAAGCGTCCGGTCAGGTAGGAGGCCGTCATGTATCCGGGGATCATGAGGACCGCGCTCAGGGCAATGAAGGCAAAGCTTGATGAGGCGCTCAGTCCCCGACCTTCAAGCAATGTCGGCATCCACGATTGAAGTCCCCAGTAGCCCCAAGAGAAGGTGAAATTGATGAGGACTTGAATGACCGTGATCCGGCCCATCCTCCCCTTGAAGAGGCCCCAGATGGACTGCTTCTTGCCCTCCGCGACGGTGAAAATGGTGCCACGGGAAATGTCGCGTGCTCCAAGAAGGTCGAGGACATCGTGTGCCTCTTCGTTCCGCCCCCGCCTCGCGAGCCAGTACGGGGATTCCGGAACGACCTTGTACAGAACGATGCCCCACAGGCTGGCAAGTGCGCTCACAGCAATGACCCAGCGCCAGCCGTGCCCTCCGATCAGAGCAGCGGTGCCGAGGGCGGCCAGGATACCAATCGGCCACCCAGCGGCCAGATAGACCGTGGCTTTTCCGCGGGCCTTAACCGGGAGCAGTTCTTCAAAATAGGGGAAAGTCACAGTGAAGACGCCGGAGAACAACAGCCCGGAAAGGAAGCGAGCCACCGAGAGCGTCTCAAAGTTCGGTGCGAAGCAACTCAGGAGCGTGAAGACGCCATAACCGGCGAAGCTCCATGCACACGTGGCTTTCCTGCCGATCCGGTCAGAGATTGGCCCCCAAACTAGTGACCCGGGGATCATGCCCAGGAAGAGCGCCGAGATGGCTATTCCTACCTGCGTCGTGCCGACCTGCAGGCTGGTAGCCAGATCACCAGCAACGTAGGTGAGCATCAGCATTTCCCAGGCTTCGATTGCGAAAGCGAAGAAGAGGATCGCGCAGATTTTAAAGTGGATGGACCCGAAAGGCATGTCGCGGAACGCATGCCCGACGGCCATGGAGCGAGGCGGGCTCGCCGTCCCGGGCCCTTGCCCTGAAATGAGTGGGTCGATGCTGGACATGTCTTGACCTCCGATATTTTGGACAGGATAAGAAGTACACGCAGTGTTTCTGGGCACGGAGAACAGTCCGGATATCAAGGAATTCACCTCGGAGCAGCTCACCCAACCCTCCACTCGGAGTAGCTCTTCCTAGCCTCCCGCCGAGTGATTGCACTCACACTACAAATCGGGAGCGCCCAGATAGTGTTCACTTTGCACTTTTTTGATCCGCTCATTTGGGCGCTAAGCACTACTGTCCAAAACGCGCACCCGTTCGCGCAGGCGGGAGTACCTTGCGAAAGACATTCAATGGACTCTTTGACCTGGTGCGAAGACTTTCGCGACCGGTGCCGGGCGTTCACCAGGACCCGGCAAAAAGTGGCGACCAGGCGCGGTCCGTTTCCGCTGCTCCTGCCTGCCGCGACCGGAAGGGTGCGCGGCGTGACCGCAACCGCTTTTATGCACTTCGCCCATCCTGCTCCAGCAGAATCGTGCAGTATGCCCACCATCTTGGTCGGCCCCGTAGGTACCGTGATCTCCCACACACATAGTTCCATTCCAAGACCATGAGGAGACATACATGCCGAACTACAGGGTGTCGATGGATATCGGCGGAACCTTTACTGACATTGTGGCGTACGATCAGGACGCCGGAACCTACGCGGCTACGAAAGCGTCCACCACGCCGGGGAACCTGAGTGCCGGAGTCATCGCAGGCCTCGAATCGATAGTTGATGATCTATCGGACATCGATTTCCTGGTCCACGGCACTACCCAAGGCCTGAATGCGTTCCTGGAACGTCGCGGGGTTCCCGTGCTCCTGCTGGCAACGGCCGGCATCGAGGATACCTACCACATCGCCCGCGGCCCCCGCCTTGAGCTCTACAATGCTCAGTACCGCAAGCCTGCCCCGCTGGTCGAGCGCAAGGACGTCATTGGCGTCGGTGGCAGGCTGGACAGTCAAGGCCAGGAACTCCGGCCCTTGGACGAACTCGCAGTCCGCCAGGCAGCGCGCCGGGCAGCGGAGGAAGGCTACGGCGCCGTCGCTGTTGCGTTCCTGTTCAGCTACAAGAACCCCTCGCACGAGCTCAGGGCCCGTGAAATCTTGATCGAGGAACTCGGGGAAGAGTTCACAGTCTCCCTCTCGCACGAAGCAGCCAAGGAATGGCGCGAATACGAGCGCACGTCCTCCGCCGTCGTCGAGGCCTACACGGGTCCGGTCGTACGCAACTACCTCCTGGACTTGGAAGAGAAACTCGCTGACCGGGGAGTGGAAGCCCCGCTCCACATTATGCAGTCCTCCGGCGGCGTGCTTACCGCCGAGTCCGCCCGTAAGCGCCCGCTGCAGACACTGCTTTCCGGCCCCGTCGGCGGTGCCATGGGCGATGTCGAACTGGCCGGTGTCTCGGGAAACCGCAACCTCATCGGTGTGGACATGGGCGGCACGTCCTTCGACGTTTCCTTGGTGGTCGACGGCAAGCCGGACGTCTCCACGGAAGCCCACCTTGAAGGTCTGCCGATGCTCATGAGCGTCGTGAACATCCACACCGTCGGCGCTGGCGGCGGCTCCGTCGCTTGGCTCGAAGCCGGCGGCCTGCGGGTGGGACCGCGTTCCGCAGGAGCCAACCCCGGACCGGCCTGCTATGGCCGGGGCGGGACGGAACCCACGGTGACCGACGCCAACCTGGTGCTCGGCCGAGTCGACCCCGACTGGTTCGCCGGCGGACAGGTCGCCTTGGACCGTGAAGCCGCGATTTCAGCCCTTAAAACAGTCGGTGACCAGCTTGGCCTGGACCCCATCGCCATGGCCGAAGGCATCTGCGACGTCGCCAACTCGCAGATGGCCCAGGCTATCCGGACCATCACCATCTCCCGGGGCATCGAACCCCGCGACTTCGCCCTCGTGGCGTTCGGCGGAGCAGGACCAATGCACGCCGTCTTCCTCGCTAAGGAACTTGGGATCCCGGAAACGGTCGTTCCACGCTTCCCCGGCGCTTTCTCGGCCTGGGGGATGCTGCAAACCAACATCCGTAAGGACTTTTCCGAACCCTACTTCTACCTCGACGAAGACATCGATGTGGCAGATATGGCCGGCATCCTACGGTCGATGGAAGTCGAAGGCCTGTCGTCACTGGTCTCGGAAGGAGTCCCCGAGGAAAGCCGCGCCACCACGGCGTCCGTGGACGTCCGTTATCAATCGCAGGAGTTCTCCTTGAACGTTCCCCTGACCTCCGCTGACGAACCCGAGTCTCCCGACTTCGTCGCCAACCTCGCTGTCCGCTTCTCCGCGATGTACCACGAGCGCTACGGCCACTCCAACCTCGGCGCCCCGATCGAAATCGTCACGCTGCGCACGCAGGCGGTCGGCGACCTGGGACGGCTGGAAGCTCCCGGTTACGCAACCGCACGGGGCCCGGAGTTCAAGCACGAAATCCGCCGGGTGATCTTTGACCACGTCGAGCAGGACACCATCGTGGTCCGCCGGGACGACCTCGGCGCCGGCCACACATTCGAAGGACCCGCCATCATCGTGGAGCAGACCGCCACCACCGTGGTTCCCCCCGGGTTCAATGTCAAGGTCGACGAGTTCGGCTCACTGATCATCCGCTCTAAAGACGTCGAAGGAAACTGAGGTACCGAAAATGACAATTGCAGCAGTCAAAACCCTGGATCCCGTCACCGTGGAAATCATCCGCAACGCGCTCACCAGCGCTGCGGATGACATGAATGCCACCCTGATCCGTTCCGCCTACTCACCGATTCTCTACGAGGGCGGGGACTGCGTCGTGGCCCTGCTGGACACCGAACACCGCGTGCTCGGGCAGTCTGCCGGCCTGCCGCTGTTCCTCGGCAACCTCGAAACCTGTTCCATCGCCGTGGAGGAGATGTACGGCCGCGCGGTCTGGCAAGAGGGAGACATTTGGATCCTGAACGACTCATACCTCGGCGGCACCCACCTGAACGATGTGACCCTTTTTGCTCCGATCTTCGACGAAGGCGCGGTGGTCGGATTCGCCGCCACCCGTGCGCACTGGATGGACATGGGGTCCAAAGATGTGGGCGGCTCGATGGACTCGACAGATATCTTCCAGGAAGGCTTCAGAATGGGGCCGGTCAAGCTGGTCGAAGCCGGAGTCGAGACTTCGGTTGTGGACCTGATCCGGACCAACGTGCGCTTCCCATACCAGACCATTGGTGACATGCATGCAATGATCGCGGCGCTCCGGATGGGGACCACCCGGATGAAGGAGCTCGTGGGCAGATACGGGATGGAGCGGCTGGATGCCGCCCGGGATGAGATCTTCCGCCAAACGGAGGAAATTGAGCGTGTGACCGTCCGCAACATCCCGGACGGGGTCTACGAGGCCGAGGGCTTCCTGGACAACGACGGGATCAATTTGGACACTCCCATTCCGATCAAGCTACGGATCACTGTAGCGGGCGACACCGTCGACTTCGACGTGACCGAATCGGCGGACCAGACCATGGGTCCGGTCAACTGTGGTGCCGCCCAGGCCGTCTCGGCACTGCGTGTGGGCTACAAACTCCTTGTCAGCCCGGAGTCCAACTCCAACGGCGGTTCCTTCCGGCCAATGACCACTCAGGTGCGGTCCGGCTCAGTGCTCGGGGCCGTAACGCCGGCCCCGTGCCAGTGGTACTTCTCCCACCTTGGGCTGCTGATCGACCTCGTCTCCAAGGCGATGGCCCCTGCCATGCCGGAACGGGTCGCCAGCGCCAGCCACGGTGACTCAATGATCATCACCGCCGCCGGTTTCGACACCCGTTTCGGCCGGAACTTCGTGACCATGGAAGCAACCCTGGGCGGCTGGGGTGCCTGGCAGGGCACGGATGGTGAATCAGCCATGATCAATAACGTCAACGGCTCCCTCAAGGACCTGCCCATCGAAATGCTTGAAACCCGCTACCCGTTCCGGATCAACGAGTACTCCATCCGCCCCAACTCCGGAGGCCCCGGCCAGTACCGCGGCGGCAACGGCGTGGTGCGCGAATACGAATTCCTGGCCGACTGTGTGGTCGGGCTTTGGTTCGAACGGTCGAAGACCCCCGCCTGGGGACTCTTCGGCGGATCAGACGCCCGGGGCCCGGAGGTTGTGATCAACCCCGGCCGCGCTGATGAGGTCCGCGCGCTGAAGGCAAACGCCCGCAAGGTCAAGGCCGGCGACGTCGTCCGCCTCGCCGTGGGAGGGGGCGGCGGCTTCGGAGAGGTCTCCAAGCGCTCCCGCGAGGACATCACCTATGACATCGTCAACGGTTATATCACCGAGGACTTCGCCAAGACGCACTACGGCTACTAGGCACCACCGCCAGCTGATGGTTTCCCATCTAGAAAGGAAAGGACTCCATGAGTTCCCAGTTTGAATCCTTTGACCACGTGTATGCTCACGCCCGGGAGGCAGTGGGTGTCACGCTCTTTACCGCCTCCGTGATTGCCGATAATGGCGCCAGTATGGCCCGCGTCTACACCACCCATCCCGATGTCTATCCGGTGGGCGGGAAGAAGACTCTCGCCGGGGACACGAACCAGGTGTGGCTGGAGCAGGTGCTCAATGGACAGCAGCCGTTCCTGGGGGCGGATAAGGAAGCGGTCCGCGCATTTTTCTTTGATTCGGCAACCATCGAGTCATTGGGCTGCGGGGCCATCGTCAACGTTCCGGTCGTGAGCAACGGCCGGACGATCGGATCCATGAACTTCCTCGCACCCGAGGGCAGCTACGACCAGAATACGGTGGACGCAGCCGTGGACGTCGCACGGCGGTCGGTCCATCTGCTCGAAGAAGCCCTTACCGCCGTCAACTAGTTCCTTCACGGGCGGGCACCAATTGGGGGCCCGCCCGCGGGGGACCACAGGAAGGAACCACACGTGACCGCTTCGGAACGCCAGACAAAACGCCTGACAATACGGAACGCCCTGATCTTCGACGGCGAATCACCCGACCTGATTGAGGGCTCCATCAGCATCCGGGATGGCCGGATCACCGCCGTTGGGCGGGAGGTGGAAGAGACCGGTGCCGTCCTCGACGCCGGCGGCCGAACCGTGATTCCAGGACTTATCGATGCGCATTTTCATGCTTACGCGCTCAGCCTGACGTCCGCTAAGAACGAGACGGGGCCGCTGAGCTATTCTGCACTTGCCGGGGCAAGGCGCCTCGCGGCCACACTGCTCCGCGGGTTTACTGCGGTTCGTGACGTAGCCGGTGGTGACGTTGGCCTTGCCAGCGCCATCGAGGAGGGTCTGTACCCTGGTCCGCGCTACTTTTTCACCGGCCCGGCGCTAAGCCAGACAGGCGGCCACGGCGATATCCGGGCCGCGAACAACGGAGGATGCTTCCATGGCGGGCACATGTGCGAAGTGGTGGACGGCGCCGATGATCTGCTGCGGGCCGTGCGTCACCGGTTCCGCACAGGCGCGTCCGCCATAAAGCTAATGACCTCCGGAGGGGTCGTTTCACCGGTCGATCCGATTCGGGTTCCGCAGTACAGTGCGGAGGAAATCCGCGTGGTAACGGAGGAGGCTTCCCGCCGGGGCAGTTACGCCACGGCTCACGCATATTCGCCCGACGCCATTCGCCATTCGGTGCTTAACGGGGTTCGCTGCATTGAACACGGTAATCTGCTGGACACGGAAACCGCCCGGCTTATGGCAGACAACGACGTCTATCTAGTCCCCACCTTGGTGACCTACGAGGCAATGGAACGACGCGGCGAGGAAGTCGGCCTCACCAAAGTGGGAGCGGCCAAGAACCGGGAAGTGCTTGAGGCCGGGAGGAACGCCGTGGCATTGGCCCGAGATGCTGGGGTCCGGATTGGGTTCGGAACAGACCTCATGGGTGAACTGGAGGATGAGCAACTGGCAGGACTCCGCCTGCAGTGCGAAGTGCTTGGCGTGTACGGCGCCCTCCGGTCGGCAACATCAACCAACGCCGCCCTGCTTCGGCGCAGTGACCTTGGACGCATCACCCGGGGTTCCTGTGCCGACTTGGTGGTGCTAGACGGGAATCCCTTCAATGAACCCTCGATCCTCTGGGACGAAAGCAAGACGCGTACCGTCATCAAGGACGGGCAGATCATCTCCACCGGCGCCCTTCGGGGCGCCGCGGACTTCCAGCGAATTCCTGCTGAACACGTCTCAGTCCCGCAGGATAGGCGCTATTTCCCTAGCGCTGAGTGCAGTGGACTGTGAAGTCGTAGGCGGTTGCAGCCCCGGGCGGCGCGGGTCTATCGAGTCTTTACCTCGTCGCGCTCTCCTCCGGATTTGGAAATCGACGCCCGCATCCCGAGGGTACTTTCCCTCGCCACCAAATTGGGTTCGAACCCGATGTGCCGATGGTCACTCCCTGGATGCCTCAGTTCCTGCAGAAGCAGGTCCACCGCTGTCCTGCCGATCAGACGGGCCGGCTGCCGAATCGATGAGAGCGGAACAACTGCCGATTGCGCGAAGTCAATGTCGTCATAGCCGATGATCGCGATGTCCTCCGGTAATCGCAGCTTGCTGTCCTGCAGGATCGACTGCATGGCACCGATGGCCAGGAGGTCGTTGGCGCAGAACAATCCGTGCGGCACCTCTGCCGGACTGCGGCGTACAAGCTCCGAGCCGACGCGGCGCCCTGCCATCACGTCCTGCTCAGTCGTGGCAAATATTTCCAGGGTAGCTCCCTGGACTTCCTGCACGGCTGTCTTGCACCCGCTCAGCCGCTCGGTCACACCTCGGAGGTCCAAGGGTCCGCCGACGAAACCGATGGACCGCTTCCCGGTGCTGAGCAGATGCTTCGTGGCAAGGTAGCCGCCGGCCACGTTGTCCATGGACACCGAACTGTATTGGGTGCCGTATTCCGGGCGGCCGACGACGACGGCGGTTATCCCGCGCTTCTTCAGCAGCTCAATCCGGTCGGTGATGTCCCCGACGGGCGCGATCAGGAGACCCTGGACGCGCTGCTCTTCAAACAGGTCGATGTAGCGGGATTGGCGTTCAGGGTTGTGGTCGCTATTGCCTACGATGACCGCGCTGCCGTTTTCCAGGGCGTGGTCCTCGGCGCCCCGCGCGACGGCGGTATAGAAGGGGTTGTCGGCGTCTTGGACGATGAGCCCGATGGTGGTGCTGTAGCCGGCCCGGAGCTGCCGCGCGGCGGCATTGCGGATGTAGCCGAGCGTCTCAATGGACGTCAACACCCGTTTGCGCGTTGCGTCGGAGGTCCTGCCCCAGTCATTCAGGACGTTGGACACGGTGGTTACGGAGACACCGGCGTGCTTGGCCACATCCTTGATACGGACGCCGGCGGGAGCCTCCCGCGTCCGCGTTCCAGAACCGTTTTCTTCAGCATCTATTGGCATGTCGGCCTTCCCTTATTCAAGCGTTCGTCCGGTAGCGTTCGCGCGTGACTTCGTAGCGGAGGTCTTCGCCACGCCACAGTCTTTCAACTTCCTCGACGGCCCGCTGGCCGATCCGGTGAAGTTCCAGGCCCCGTGATCCTGCGACATGCGGCGTCAGTACCAGGTTCTGCATGTCCCACAGCGGAGAATCGGCTTCCGGTACTTCCGGGTCGGTCACGTCGATGACGGCTCGAATGCGGCCGGTCAGGAGTTCCGCGACCAGCGCATCCTGGTCCAGGATCGCCCCGCGGGCGGTATTGATCAGCACGGTTCCGTCGCGCAAGAGCGCGAGTTCCTCGCGGCCGATCATCCCTGTGGTCTCCGGAAGCAGGGGAGCATGCACGGAAACGACGTCGGAGCCGGCCAAAAGGTCCTCGAGCCTGACTTTAGCGGCGCCCAGCCCCGCTGCCGCTTCCTCGCTCAGGAAGGGGTCGAAGACGAGCACGTCGAGGTCAAAGGGCCGGAGCAACTCCATCACACGCCGCCCAATGTTGGAGGCGCTGACAATGCCCACCTTGCGCCCGTAGTTTCCGTGCCGCGCCAAGACGTCGTCGACGTCTATTCCGTCCTTCGCCGCACGGTAGAGGCGCTCAGTGACCGGCACGCCCTTGAGTTCCAGCAGGATCATCGCCAGGGTGTATTCGGCCACAGGCAGCGCATTGGCGGCCGCCTGCGAGGAAATCCGGATCCCTCGGTCATAGATCGTCTCGTTTGCGATCGGGCGTACAGTTCCCGCGGCGTGGATGATTGCCTTCAGCTTCGGCGCCAGGTCCAGTACGTCGTCGTCGAGCTTGGCAGTCCCGGTGCCGGTCAAGACGATGTCCGCGCGGGAAAGCAGCGCGGCGCTTTCCCTGGAGCGATGATCCGTCGCGGATGAAACGTAGCTGACCTGCCCGAAGGCTGCCAGCTGCTGCCTCATCGCTTTGGTGAGCGTTCCGCGGGCGTGGTCCCTCGTCATGGCGACCACGATGTTTAGTTCTGACATCCGGGATGACTCCAGTTCTGTTTTTGCGGGAAGGGTGGTGGCCTGCTTCACCAAAGGTTCAGTTCGCTCGTGTGGGCGGGTTCGGGGCGGTGGATTCCGCGGGGACGGTAGCCCAGGGCGTCTCCGATACCGAGGTAGTCGCTCAGCAGCCAGATGATGGACAACCACATCTCAGTACCCAAAAGCCCCGGGACGCGCTGTGGGCCGTGACCCTCCAGCAGCGTGAAGCTGAAGCCGGCCCCTTCGTTCCAGGAGCGCAGGGCCCGCTCAAGCTGTTGCTTGGCCCAGTCCTGGCCGGCACTCCTGCGATGGTTTGTCTGCTTCGCTGCGAGCCACAAGGGGTGGATCACGTCCAGGACATTGCAGGCGGTGCCCTTGTCCGCGCCGAAGTAGTTGGCGTCTGCGGCATGGGCAAGCACGCTGTCGATGGTCCGTTCGGGATAGGGCAACGGTACGCCGAACTGGGCGTAGGTGCCGCGGGTGAGGCGGTAGAAACCGTTCACGGGTTCGAGGAATCCGGAGCGGCCGTCGGGTTTGCCCCACAGCCCGGTGGACGGATCACAGTTGAGGGTCAGCCAGCCCAACAAGGTCTCGAGCTCCCCGTGGAGACCGAAGTCCTTTGCGTTCCGGAAGTACGCGGTGCCTGCCGCGTCCACCCACGCACCGGCCCTCCAGCCTTCCTGGCGCCAGGGGAGCTCGGTGAGGCTCCGTGTGAGGTCCTTGGAGCTGAGGTCATGAAAGGACCGGATCGGGTGTTCGAAGCGTGAACCCAGCAGCTCAAGGGCGTATCCGGCGGACAAGATGTGGTAGTTCACGGCTGCATGGCCGTCTGCGCTGGGCGTCGCGTTTGCGGGCTCGCCCTGGAGGTGGAGCTCAGGGGTCAGGCCGGTGTTCGGGTCCTGGCCGCGCCTGAGCGCGTCTACGATGTTCTCCCGGGGTGTCTGCGTGGGTGCGGAGCCTCGCAGCAGCTCGTACAGCTCCACGGCATCGGCCCAAGCCCGCAGGGTTGGCGGCTCGCCGGGGCTGTCGCGGTACGTCCCGCTGCCGGAACTCCCGCCGTCGGGAGTTGAGCCGGCCGAACTTGAGGGTGACCAGCAACGCCCCACGGCGTCGTCGAGTTGCGTCCGCGCCTTCTCGGCGAAGGCGTGCAGTCGGCCCTCGAGGCTCCTTGATCCAGCGGGGCTGGTTTCCCGCCTGTCCCGGATCCGCCGGGCCGGATTGCCGGCGACGACGGACCACTCCGGGACGTCTTTGGTCACCACGGAGCCAGCGCCGATGATGCTGTGGGCGCCGATGCTCACGCCGTCGACGACGACAACGTGCGAGCCGATCCAGACGTCGTCGCCGATGATGATTCCCTCAGTCACGAGCGGCTGTTCGTGGATCGGCGCGTCGGTTGACATGGCGTGGTTGAACCCGAGGATTGAGGTGTGTGCCCCCACCCGCACGCCGTCGCCTAGCTTCACACGGCCCCGCAGTTCCGAGAACGGATTCAAGGTGCAGTCCGCACCCAGTTCGTGGTTGCCCCAAAGACATACATGCGCGGCGATGTAGCTCCGCGCCCCGAGGTCGAGTTTGTCGGCGTACACCGCGGCTAACGGCGAGACGAAGGAATCCTCCGCAAAGTGCACGTCCCCCCGCTGCTGAAGTTCGGCCTGCCACCTTCGCTGCGCTTCCTGTTCGGAGGCCGTGGCGGTCTGCCAGAATGGGCTGACGCCCAAGTCGTAACGCGTGAATACCGGCGCGGCGCCCAGATTCATTGCGGACATCTCTCGTTCCAATCCAATCTGCGTGGCCGACTCCTTCGGCTGTCGGATGCAGACTACCAGTGTTTATCGATACATCAAATGCTTTGGGCTATTGACTTCGCTAAAATGCCTGCCATAGAGTGACGCACATCATCCGAGTTGTATCGATAAACAATCGAAGAGTGATGTATCGATACAACAAATACGAACCGTCTACAGGTTCGCAATGGCGCGACCGGCAGTACTCCGGACTCCGCCAGGAGGCAGAGGAGAACTTACGTGAGCTACAAGACGGCGGCCTTCAGCGATGACTTGTCATCAGTCTTCGCCCAGGCCGCGGAGCTGGCTGCAAAGGTCGGACTAGACGGTCTGGCCGTCCGCAACGTGGACGGCCGGAACATCGCCAGTCTTGATGACCGCGAGGTTGCGGACGTCAAGCGGTTGGCAGGCGTCCACGGACTAGACATCTCAGCGCTGGGGTCCCAGCTTGGCCGCAACAGCTTCCTCGAAGCGGCAAATTCCGCCAAGGAAGCGGCCGAGCTGCTGCGCCGGCTCATCGGCCACGCCGCGGTTCTGGGCGCTGCCAACATCCGGATGTTCGCCCCGTGGCTTCATGGCCAGGATCCGCTGGAGCGTTGGGCCGATCGTCCTGTGCTTGCGGACCGGCTTGAGGCGATCGCCCAATGGCTGGCCCCGTCACTGTCCCTCGCAGAGCAGGCCGGAGTGATCCTCATGGTCGAACTTGAGGGCGCGAGCTACATCGGACAGGTCGCCGAGGCGCGCGAACTGCTGCGCCGCGTGCAGAGTCCGGCATTGGCATTGTGCTGGGACGTTTGCAACGGCTGGTGGTCCGGTGAACTGCCCCTGGACCAAGGGTGGCCGCTGGTGCGCGACCTGAATATCGTTGACGTCCAGACCAAAGACGTGCGCAGCCAAACAGGTAACCCGGAGGCGCCTGCCTTCGAACAGGCTGTCCTCGGCGAGGGTGACATTCCTTACCGCGCGATCATCGAGGGGCTGTTCGAGATCGGCTACTCAGGATGGTTCACCGCGGAACGTGTCTACCACCCTCGGAAACCCGAAGAAAACCCCGTCCTCCAACAGAACACCTTGGCGGACATCCGGGCACTGAAAACCATGCTTGCCAAGGCAGATGCCCGCCCCGATCCGCATCAATCCACCCGTCCTGCAGAGCAGCAGGAACACCGACAAGGAGCAAAGGCATGACCAAGATCCCCTTCAACACCGAAGCAGCCGGAGCAGGCGGAAAAGGTGCAAGCTTCACCAAGCAGCTCGGAACCCCGGTCTCGCGCCGCAACCTCCTCAAGTTGGGCGGTTTCGGTCTGGCCGCAGCAGCAGGTTCCTCCATGCTGGCCGCGTGTAGCCCAGGGCCAACCTCGGGGGCCTCCGGCGGCGGTTCGAAGACGATCAACGTCATGGTGTCCCAGAGCCCCACCGCCCCCGAAGGCCAAAAGCGCATTCTGGATCTGATGAGACAGAAATTCGAGGCTGCGCACCCGGGCAATACCGTCAAGTTCGACGTGGTGCAGTTGGGATCCGCCGTCTCCAACGCCGTCGTCAATACGGCAGCGACCAAGGAAGGCCCGGATATCTTCGAAGTGGGCCCCCAGGTCCTGCCAACGGGGGCCGCGACCGGTGTGTTCACCCCGCTCTCGGACAGCGAATGGTCCGACCTCGGTGGCAAGGACCGGTATCTGGCTTCCGTGTTGGCCGTGACCGGAAAGGACAACAAGGACCACGTCGCCATCCCTTACTACGCCTCAACGATGGCCATGTACTACAACAAGAAAATGTTCGCCGACGCCGGTATCCCGGGTGCGCCCACCACCTGGAACGGTTTCATCGAAACCGGCCAGAAGTTGTCCGATGCGAGCGCCGGCAAGTTTGCCGTGGGCGACGCGGCGGGGGAGCCCACGCAGCCCTGGCATGTAATCTGGCTTCTGACCACCCAGCTCGGCGGCCAGCTGATCAGCCCTGACGGCAGGACGGCGCTGCTGAATTCGCCGGAGGTCGTGCAGGGCATTTCCTTCTGGCTCGACTGGATGGCCAAGTACAAGATCGTCAACCAGAGGGACGCCACGAACACCTCGGCACAGCAGATCCAGCAGTTCGTCAAGAAGCAGAACGCGATGTTCCCTTGCGGCTTCACCCAAGCAATCAGCAGCATGCCAGGCACTCCGGTGGAGAAGGAATGGGCCCTGGCTGGAAACCCCACTGTTCCCTACGGACAGCAGAGCATGCCCAACGGCGCCAAGCCGGTTCAGTCGTACCTCGGCGGTGCCACCTGGGCGATCTCCAAGTTCAGCAAGAACCGCGACCTGGCTCTGGGGCTGGCAAAGATCATGGGCGACCCCGACGTCCAACAGCTGACCTGGAAGGAAGTCGGCGGACTTCCCACTACGAACGAAACATTCACCAAATACCCGGAAACCCGGGCAGGTGACTGGAAGGTCATCTACGACGCAGCCGTCAGCGCACAGTCCACTCCGTGGTCGCCGTCGTTCGGTCAGGTATCGCCGCTGCTTGCTGCCGCGGTCAAGCCCAGCTTCGCCGAACTTGCCGCGGGCGGCTCATACAAGACCGACACACTCAAAGCCCAGCTGGACACGGCGAACGAAAAGCTCAAGGCAGCACTGAACAGCGAGAAGCGGTAATGTCCCAGCAAGCATTGGAGGCGACGGCGGCAGGCCAAATGCCGCCGTCGCCTGAAGTAAATGCCCGACGCCGGGCTCCCGCGTCGGGGCGGGTGCCGTTCTGGTTGATGACGCCAAGCTTCGCGATCATGACTGTGGTCAGCTACGTCCCGTTGATCCTCGCCGTCGTCATCAGCGTCACCGCACTCAGCATCTTCTCAATCGGCGACGTTGGCCAGGCCGGCATCGTCGGGCTGGCGAACTATCTGGACGTCCTGAACCCCGCTGGGCCGCTCTCGGTCCTGGGACCGCTGCGCATCAGCGTCCTCTTCACCGTCATCACCACCTTGGTGGCCGTGCCGCTGGGCGTGGGCGCCGCCGTGCTCGTGAATCAACAGTTCCGGGGCCGTGCCGCACTACGGACTGTGATGCTCATTCCCTTCATCCTCCCGCACTTCGTCACCGCCCTCATCTGGCGCTTGATGTTCCAGTCCGACACCGGTGCAATCGACCAGGTGCTGCGCTTGCTGGGAATCGGCGGGGACTACCATCTCTGGCTCATCGGACCCAACGCCTTCTGGGCACTCACCATCGCCAGCATCTGGTCCGCATGGCCTTTCGTTTACATCATGGCCCTCGCCGCCCTCCAAGCAGTTCCCGCTGAATACTACGACGCAGCCGAGGTGGACGGGGCCGGGATCTTGAGAAGGTTCTGGTCCATCACGGTCCCATCCATCAAGCCCACCCTGGTCCTGGCCGTGTGCTTGTCGGTTATCAACCAGTTCAACAGCTTTACGCTTCCGTTCGTCCTGCTCGGCCACCCGCCGTCCGAAGAAGCCAATGTTCTACCGATTGAGATTTACACGACCTCGTTTACCGCCAATGACTATGGCCATGCCGCCGCCATCGCCGTGGTGAACCTGCTCGTGCTCCTCATTCCGATCGCGTACTACCTGAAGAAAGCCCGGAGCGATGAGAACTGACACGAGAACAAACCAGCCCCGGCCGGGGAGTCCTGCCACGGGCCGACCTGCAGGGCCGAAGGCCGACAGCACGGACCCTGGCAGAAGGAATCCAAGCAGGAGGAACCCTGACAGGAGAAGGGGGCCGAACAAGGGGATTCTGTACCTCTTCGGCGCGTTGTTCGCGCTGTTGGTGCTGCTGCCGGTGGGATACATGTTCCTGGTGGCGCTGCAGCCTATCGAAGTGGCGGGATCCACGCTTGTCCCTGAACGCTTGAGCCTGACCGCCTTTCTCGACGTGTGGAAGACGATTGACCTGGCCGGCTATCTGGGGAACAGCCTGATCATTTCCTCGGTCACTGCCGTGGCGTCCTCCCTCGTCGGGTTCGGAGCAGCTTACGTGCTGGCCAGATTCCGGTTCCGGTTCCGCAACTTCCTCCGCCTGTCGCTGCTGGCCTGCTACACCACACCGGGGATCGTCCTGCTCATTCCCATGTATGTCATTTATGTCCAGATCCAGAACGCACTCAGTGTCCAGATCATCGGATCTCAAGGCCTGCTCATCCTGACCTACATGTCTTTCAGCCTCCCGTATACGATCTGGATGCTCAGCGGCTACCTGTCAACACTCCCGGCGGATATCGAGGAAGCCGCCGCAATCGACGGCGCCAGCCGCTTCCAGACCCTGGTCAAGATCGTCCTGCCCCTGACACTGCCCGCGTTGGTGGTGACGGCCATCTTTTCCTTTGTCCTCGCCTGGAACGACGTGCTTTTCGCCAGTGTCCTGACCAACAACGACACCCGGACGGTGGGCATCGGCATGCAGCTCTTCGTCAGTACTGCGGCCGACGGCGGACTTCCGCAGTGGAACAACCTCATGGCTGCAAGCATCATCACGGCACTTCCGGCCGTCGTGCTCTTCATGCTTATCCAGCGCTACCTCATCAGCGGACTCACGGCCGGCTCGGTCAAGGGCTGAGTTCCCCGGTGCACACAATTACAGGAGATCTTCAATGCTAGACGTTTCAACCACGGCCCCGACGCTCATCGAAGGATACCGGGAAAAGGTGCTCGGGTGCTGGCTCGGCAAAGCAGTAGGTGGTTCGCTGGGACAGTCCTTCGAGGGCCTTGACGGGCCGATCCTCGCCGACTTCTACACCCCCGTACCAACCACCATGGTCCCGAATGACGATCTGGACATGCAAGTGGTCTACGCCTCGGTGCTCACCCGGATGGAGGAACCTGCCGTGGACCGTCATGTGATAGCGCAGGCGTGGCGGGACCATATCCGCTTCCCGTGGTGCGAATACGGCGTAGCCAAGAGGAACCTCGCCGAGGGGCTGGTGCCTCCCTACACCGGCTCCTTCGACAATTGGTACACCTGCGGCGAAGGTGCCGTCATCCGCTCGGAACTGTGGGCATGCCTTGCCCCCGGCGATCCCGACCGGGCGGCAGCCTACGCCTACGAGGACTCCTGCTTCGACCACGCCGGCGACGGCATCTGGGCTGCAGTTTTCATGGCGGCCCTCCAGTCGTACGCCTTCGTCGAAAGCCGCCCGGATGTACTCCTGGACAAGGCATCCTCCCTTCTGCCTGTAAGCAGCCGCATCCGCCAGGTCGTGCACGATACGCGGGTATGGGTGAGTCAGGGCCATCCGTGGGAACATGTGATGGACCTGATCGTGGACAGATATTCCACGGGCGACTTCATGGATACCCGGATCAACACAGGCTTTGTTGTCCTAGGCTGGCTCGCCTCCGACGGAGACTTCGAAAAGGCAATCCTCATTACCAACGGCTGCGGCGCAGACACGGACAGCTCCACGGCATCCGTCGGTGCACTCATGGCCATCATCGACCCCGAGTCCATTCCGGGCAGATGGCTCGCTCCGATCGGTCGGGACCTCGTCCTGAACAAGGAAGTCGTCGGCATCGAAGCCCCCGCCTCCCTGGACGCTCTCGCGGACCAGGTAGCCGAACTCCGCGACGCACTGAACGGAAAGTGGCCGGCCCCGGCACTGGATGACACATTCGACGCAAAGGAATTCTCGGTACCCGTCACGGTCGGATGGGACTCGCCCTACGGCAAGATCTGGGGCCAACGTGACATTTCATCCCTTCCTCTCGAGGGCTCTCCGGAACCGCCCATGCCCGCAGGCAGCAAGGAAGTAGCACTGCCGGGCACCTGGACCACCTGGCCGCGCGAGGAGTTCGAGGACCTCATCCTGGTGATCCGCTACACGATCGAACTTGACCGTCCAGTTGACGGCCGGCTGATGTTCAACTGTTCCGAAGACGTCAGGGTCTGGCTCGACGGGAAATTCTGTTTCGGCAACCAGCCCTCAATGATCATGCCAACCCAGCACCGTCCGCCGGCCGGATCCGGGAAGGACGTCCAGCTGTCGGCCGGAACCCACTCACTGGTCGCCACGATCAGGAAACCACCACGGCAACGCAAGGCAGCCGAATGGATCGTCTCGCTGGCCGAGCATCCCGGCCTGGAATGGGTGCCCAATGCCTTCCGCCCGAGCACCCGTGGAGTCGGCGTCGGGGGCGATGCGACTCCGTGAAAGTGAGTCCGGTCTAACCGCGGTATGGGGAGCCCAGTTCCACGGGTTCTTCGTCGCTGAGGTAGGCGGCCTCGGAGTGGGTGGTGATGTCGATGCCGCGTAGTTCGTCCGTTTCGTGGATGCGCAAGCCCATCGTGATGTTGAGGACCTTGGCGATGACCCAGGTGACGATAAAGGAATAGCCGAGCACGGCCAGTGTCGCCACGGTCTGGATGCCGAGCAGGCCGAACCCTCCGCCGTAGAACAGCCCGTTGACCTTGTTCGGGGCTGCGGCGGTGGCGAACAGCCCGATCAACAGGGTTCCGAGGATGCCGCCGACCAGGTGCACACCGACGACGTCTAGTGAATCGTCGAAGCCCAGGCGGAACTTGAGTTCGATGGCCAGGGAGCAGACGGCACCGGCGATCACCCCGATGGCGAGAGCGCCGAGGGGGCTGACAGCTCCGCACGCGGGAGTGATGGCGACGAGGGCCGAGATCAGGCCGGATGCGGCGCCCATACTGCTGGCGCTGCCCAGCCTGATGCGTTCCACGAGTGCCCAGGCCAGGAGGCCGGCACAAGCGGCGACGGCGGTGTTCAGGAACACCACGGATGCGGACTGGCCGGCGGTGAGGGCTGATCCTGCGTTGAAGCCGAACCAGCCGGCCCACAGGAGTCCTGCGCCGACCAGGACGAGCGGCCGGCTGTGGGGTTTGGTGTGTTCGCTCTTGGGCCAGCCGGCGCTGCGTCCGAGGACCAAAGCGAGGGCGAGGGCGGCGATTCCGGCGTTCATGTGGACAGCTGTTCCGCCGGCGAAATCGATGGCCTTGAGGTTGTTGACGATCCACCCGCCGGTCACGGAGCCGTCGGCGGAAGTGAACGCGAATACCCAGTGGGCGACGGGAAAGTAGACCAGGGTTGCCCAGAGCGCGGCGAAGGTCATCCAGGCACCGAATTTCATTCGTCCGGCCGCCGCCCCGGCGATGATCGCCGTCGTGATTCCGGCAAAGAACAACTGGAAGGAGGCGAACAGTGCCGCAGGTATGGGCGCGTTCGGGTCCTCGGCGAGCAATTGCTCCATCCCGAAGTACTCGGTGACGTTGCCGATGAGGCCGGCACCGCCGACCGAGTTGCCGAAGACCATCGAGTAGCCGAAGACGGCCCAAAGCACCGCGACGATGCTCATTCCGCCAAAGCACATCATCATCATGTTCAGGATCCTGCGGGAACCGACCATCCCGCCGTAGAACAGGGCAAGGCCGGGGATCATGATGCACAGCAGGGCGCCTGCGGCGAGGATCCAGGCGGTATCTCCAGAATTCATGGGGCTCCAATCAGGAAGGGGAGTCTGACGGCCGTAGACGCAGAAGCGTCGCACAATGTGACCGTGGGATGAAACCATGATTCATGACAGTGAACGGTCGCGGGTTTCGCCCACGTTAAGTTCCCGTTGCATTCGCCGCCCGATCGCGACACATGGATTTAACACTTCGGGAGTGCGCCTGTAACATCCTTTTGACTACTGTGGTTCAACAGCGTTTCCCCTTAGGTAACACCAATTGAACAGGACAGTTCCGATGACCAGTGTCGCAACCCCTGAAGTACAAACCGGGCAATCGGTACCGGCCGAGGCCGGACAGATTTCCCTCGCGGACATCGCCAAGGCCCATGACGTGAGGTTCCTGCTGGCGACGTTCGTGGACATGACCGGCAAACCGTGCGCCAAGCTGGTCCCTGTCGAAGCTGCGGACGAGCTTGAGGCCGGCGCCATGGGATTCGCCGGGTACGCGGCCGGGCTGATCGGCCAGAAGCCGTACGACTCCGATCTCATCGCAATGCCCGATCTCCCCTCGTTCACGCCCGTGCCGTTCATCAAGGAGGGCCTGGCGATCATCCACTGCGATCCGTACGTGGACGGCACCCCTTGGCCCTTCGCCCCGCGGGTCATCCTGAAAAACACGCTCGCACGGCTGGCGGAGAAAGGCATGCAGGCCAAGGTGGGGGCCGAAGTCGAGTATTTCCTCGTCACGAAGAACCCTGACGGCTCCCTCAGCACTGCCGACGCCCGGGACGACTCGCCCCGTCCTTGCTACGACGCCCGCGGCGTCACCCGCATGTACGAGCACCTGGCCTCCATCTCGGAGGCTATGAACGGCCTGGGATGGGGCAACTACGCCAACGACCACGAGGACGCCGCCGGCCAGTTCGAACAGAACTTCAACTACGCCGACGCACTCACCACCGCCGACCGCGTGGTCACCCTGCGCTACATCCTGAACATCCTCGCCGAACAGCGCGGCATGACCGCCACCTTCATGCCAAAGCCGTTCACCGACCGCACCGGCACCGGCCTGCACTTCCACCTGTCCCTGTGGTCAGGCGCGGACGCGCTTTTCCCGGGGGACAGCGACGGTGCGGACGACGGCGGCAGGGGACTCGGGCTCTCGGACCTCGCCTATTCGTTCATCGGGGGCATCCTGGATCACGCGCCGGCCCTTCAGGCGTTCCTCGCCCCGACGGTCAACTCCTACAAGCGGTCGGGCGCCACCACCAGTTCTTCCGGGGCCACGTGGTCACCGCGCAAGGCCTCTTTCGGCGGCAATGACCGCACGCACATGATCCGCGTTCCGGACAACAGGCGGATCGAACTGCGCTCCGGCGACGGCTCCGCCAACCCGTACCTGGCCATCGCCACGGCCATCGAAGCAGGACTCGACGGCGTCACGAACGGCATCGACCCCGGCTCTCCATCCGGACCGGGCGAATCACAGCCGGACGCCCACTTGCTCCCGGCGACCCTCCTGCACGCCGTCGAGGCATTGCGCCGCGACCCGGTGATGCTCTCCAGCCTGAGCGGCGACGAGACGATCGGCAGCTACTACGCGGATGCCAAGGAAGAAGAGTTCCTGGCCTGGCACAACCAGGTCAGCGACTGGGAAATCCGAACGTACTTGACCTCCATCTGACAAACCCCACGAGCAAAGGACACACGATGTGCGGAATTGCCGCGCTGCAGCTGCGCAACCCCTCGCTGCACCCACAGATGGGCAGCCTCCTCTCATCCATGATGTGCCAGATCGTGGACCGCGGACCGGACTCCGCCGGGCTCGCCGTCTACGACACTCCCGGCCTCGTCTCGAAGGGCACCTCGACGCTCAGCCTGCTTGGCAAGGACCAGGGCCTGCCGATCGGCGACATCACCGGAACTCTGGAAAACCTGCTGGCGCGGTCCGCCGCGCCGTCGGTCAGGGTGGTGGGGGACACCACCCTGGTGAGCGCCGCCGTCGAGACTGACCTTCTGGTGAAAGCAGTCAGCGAAACCCTCCCCGGTTCCACCATCATCGGCCGCGGGGAACACGTCGCCGTGATGAAGAGCGTCGGCCACCCCATGGAGATCGCCGCCGAACACGGACTGGAGGCCATGGCCGGAAGCCAGGGCCTGTCCCACACCCGCATGGCCACCGAATCCGCCGTCACCGCAGGCGGATCCCACCCGTTCTCCGTGGCCGACGACCTCTGCCTGGTCCACAATGGATCCTTCTCCAACCACGCCACCATCCGGCGGGAGCTCCGGCGCGAAGGAGTCGTCTTCGATTCGGACAACGATACCGAGGTCGGGGCCCGCTACATCGCCTCACGCCTGAAGCAAGGCGATGACCTGGAAACGGCCCTCATCAACCTCGGCAAGGTCTTCGACGGCTTTTACACCCTCGTGGTCACCACCGCCGACAGCATGGCCGTGGTCCGGGACCCGATCGCCTGCAAGCCGGCCATCATCGCCGAAACCGACGACTATGTCGCGATGGCCTCCGAATACCGCGCCCTGGCAGCCCTGCCCGGCATCGAGACAGCCCGCATCTTTGAACCGGAACCCGGAAAGGTCTACACATGGTCATTCTGACAGCCCCCGAAACGACAGCATCCGCAACCACGATCGATCTCGCGGAATCCTCCGTCCGGGGCCTCAACCAAGCCCTGCACGAGGCCACGGACGGCCAATCCTTCGTCGTCGAACGCCCCGGCGGCAAGCACAGCCTCGCCGTCGGAATCAACGCCGATATCTCCGTCACAGTAGAAGGCCATGCAGGCTACTACGCCGCCGGAATGCACCAAAAAGGCACCGTGACCATCACCGGCAACGCCGGCGTCGGACTCGCGGAGAACATCATGTCCGGAAAAGTGCACGTGAAAGGTGACGCGTCCCAGTCGGCCGCGGCCACCGGACACGGCGGACTCGTCGTGATCGACGGCAACGCCGGGGCCCGTTGCGGAATCTCCATGAAGGGCGTGGACATCGTGGTCGGCGGAAACATCGGCCACATGTCGGCGTTCATGGCGCAGGCCGGCCGGCTCGTGGTCTGCGGGGACGCCGGTGATGCGCTGGGCGACTCCATCTACGAAGCCCGTATCTACGTCAAGGGAACCGTGGCGTCCCTGGGTGCGGACTGCATCGAAAAGCCGATGAAGCTCGAACACCTCGACGAACTCGCCAGCCTGCTCACCGCGGCGGGCCGGAGCGAGGACCCCGCGGACTTCAAACGCTACGGCTCGGCACGGAACCTCTACCACTTCAGCGTCCACAACTCGACGTCGTACTAAAGGACACTCCCATGACCATCACCTCACTGCGCGAATCCGCCACCTTCGACCGCGCGACCATCGCCGACATCCAGCGCGCAGCCGCTACCGGCGTCTACGACATCCGCGGCTGGGGCGCGAAACGCAAGGTCCCGCATTTCGATGACTTGCTCTTCCTTGGCGCTTCCATGTCCCGCTACCCGCTGGAGGGCTACCGCGAAAAGTGCGACACCGACGTCGTCCTCGGCGACCGCCACGCGAGCAACCCGCTACACCTGCAGACCCCGGTGACCATCGCCGGAATGAGCTTCGGCGCACTCTCCGCGAACGCCAAGGAAGCACTGGGCCGCGGCGCCAGCGAGGTGGGAACCTCCACCACAACGGGCGACGGCGGCATGACACCCGAGGAGCGCGGCCAGTCCAAGCACCTCGTGTACCAATACCTGCCCTCCCGCTATGGCATGAATCCGGACGACCTGCGCAAAGCCGACGCGATCGAAATCGTGCTGGGCCAAGGCGCCAAACCCGGCGGCGGCGGCATGCTCCTGGGCCAGAAGATCACCGAGCGAGTCGCCGGGATGCGCACCCTGCCCGTCGGCATCGACCAGCGCTCCGCCAGCCGCCACCCCGACTGGACCGGACCCGACGACCTCGAAATCAAGATCGGCGAACTCCGCGAAATTACCGACTGGAAGACCCCCATCTACGTCAAGATCGGCGCATCGCGGCCCTACTACGACACCGCCCTGGCAGTGAAGGCCGGAGCCGACGTCGTGGTTGTTGACGGTATGCAGGGCGGAACCGCCGCCACCCAACAAGTCTTCATCGAAAACGTCGGCATCCCCACCTTGGCCGCTATCCCGCAAGCCGTCCAGGCCCTGCAGGAACTGGGCGTGCACCGCAAAGTCCAACTCATCGTTTCCGGAGGCATCCGCACCGGCGCCGACGTCGCCAAGGCCATGGCCCTCGGTGCCGACGCCGTCGCCATCGGCACCGCCGCACTGATTGCGCTGGGGGACAACGACCCCCGCTACGCTGCCGAATACGCGGCCCTGGGCTCGGCTGCCGGCTTCTACGACGATTTCCAGGATGGACGCGACCCCGCCGGCATCACCACCCAGGACCCCGAACTCTCCGCACGGCTGGACCCGGTTGCCGGGGGACGGCGCTTGGCCAACTACCTGCGGGTCCTGACGATGGAAGCCCAGACGATCGCGCGGGCTTGCGGAAAGTCGCACCTGCACAACCTGGAACCCGAGGACCTTGTGGCCCTCACCATCGAAGCCTCCGCCATGGCCCGGGTTCCCCTGGCCGGCACCTCCTGGATCCCCGGAGCGAAGTAATGCCGGAGTCCTCTGAATATGTCGTGGTCGGTGCCGGGCTGGCCGGCGCCGCCACGGCCTGGCAGCTGGCCGCCCGCGGCCACGATGTGACGATCCTTGAACGCACCCGGCCGGCCAGCCACGACGGCAGCTCCCACGGGTCCGCCCGGATCTTCCGCTACGCCTACCCCGACGCGTTCTATACCCGGGCTGTCCTCGACTCCAAGGCCTTGTGGGATGAACTGGACCGGGCCAGCGGGCTGGAACTCATCACGCCCTTCGGGGCGGTGGACTACGGTACCGAGCGGCAACCGGAGCAGCTTGCGGGCATCCTCGCTTCGACAGGCGTCGAGCACGAACTCCTCAGCGCCGCCGAGGCAAGAGCACGCTGGCCCCACATCGCCTTCGACACCGCCGTCCTCTGGCATCCCGGTGCGGGCGTGATCGACGCCGAGAGTGCAGTCAACGCCATGATCGGACAGGCCGTGAAGCACGGCGCCCGGCTGCTGACCGGCTGGAACGTATCGCGCGTGGACAAGCGGCGATCCGGCTACCGCCTGTTTGCTGACGGCTGGGAGACGGTCGACGCCGGAAACGTCGTCATCAGCGCCGGCGGCTGGCTGCCGTCGTTGCTGGAACAGTTGCCGCTTCCGCCGGGGTTCCTGGCCGGGCTGCCGGAGTTCACCGTCCGGCAGGAGCAGGCCTACCACTTCCGCTACCGTTCCGACGACGGTCCATGGCCCACGTTCATCCACAAAAGCGCCGACATGCAGACCTACGGGCTGCCCGGAGGCCGGGACGCCGGCTTCGCCGGACAGAAGGTCGCCGAATACAACGGCGGAAAATTCGTCCCCTCGGCCGCTGCCCAAACCGGCCTGGTGGACCCGGACAACCGACGGCGAGTGGTGGACTACGTCCGGAAGTACCTACCCGGCCTGGACCCCGAGCCGTATGCGGAAACGACCTGCCTGTTCACCAATACCCCCACTGAGGACTTCGTCATCGACCGGACGGGCGGCCTCACTATTGTGTCCCCCTGTTCGGGACATGGTGCGAAATTCGCGCCGCTGATCGGGCAATGGGCGGCCGATCTGGCCACCGGGACCGGCGATGTTCCCTCCCGGTTCCGCCAAGCAACCGCCCAAGTGAGCGCCGGCTAATCCATCCAAGCCAGGCGACACTTCTACAGAAACGGAACCAGCACGTGACCTCTTTGGCGACCAAACCGGCAGGCGACACTGTCACCGGGCTCATGCGGGACATCTCCCGCGTCGGGACAGACCCGCACCGCGGCGGATACTCCCGACCGGTCTTCTCGGCCGCCGAAACCGAGTTGCGGACCTGGTTCATCGAACAGGCCGGCAGGCGCGGCCTGGACGTCACCACCGACCACAACGGCATCATCTGGGCCTGGTGGGACACCGCCACCGGCACCCGCAAGGACGCCGTCGTCACCGGCAGCCACCTCGACTCCGTACCCGGCGGCGGTGAGTACGACGGCCCTCTGGGTGTCGCCTCGGCGCTGGTCGCCGTCGACATCCTCAAGGCGCGCGGCATCCGGCCGCGCCGGCCGCTGGCGATTGCCGTGTTCCCGGAAGAGGAAGGCTCCCGTTTCGGCGTCGCCTGCCTGGGTTCCCGCCTCCTCACCGGAGCCCTCGACCCTGACAGGGCACGCAACCTCAAGGACGCCGACGGCAACACCTACGCCGACGTCGCGGCGGCCAACGGACAGGACCCCCGGTTCATCGGCGCAGACCTCGAGACCCTCCAACAGCTCGGCATGTTCGTGGAACTGCACGTGGAACAGGGGAGGGGACTTGTCGATCTGGACCAACCAGTGGCCATCGGATCCTCCATCCTGGGCCACGGCCGGTGGAAACTCTCCGTGAACGGCCAGGGCAACCACGCCGGAACCACCCTGATGAAGGACCGGAGAGATCCGATGATCGCAGCAGCCAAGATCATGATCGGCATCCGCGACACGGCAAGGAATTACCGGGACGCCCGGGCGACCGTGGGCCGCCTGCAGCCGGTTCCCGGAGGCACCAATGTCATTGCCTCCCGGGTCGACCTGTGGATCGACGTCCGGCACCCACGCGATGAAGTCACCGCAGCGCTGGTCGAATCCATCCACCTCAACGCACAGCTCATCGCCGCCGAGGAAAACTGCACTGTGACCTTCGGCGTTGAATCGCTCAGCCCGGGCGTTAACTTCGACGCCGGCCTGCGGCACCGGCTCCAGGACCTGCTCCCGGATGCACCTGTCCTGGACACGGGCGCAGGCCACGACGCCGGAGTGCTCGCAGGCCACATCCCCACCGCGATGCTGTTCGTCAGGAACCCGAGCGGGATCTCGCACTCTCCCGAGGAACTGGTGGAGGACCAGGACGCCGAGGCAGGTGCCCTGGCACTTGCCGATGCGTTGGCCGGATTGCTGGGCGAAGCCGGGCACCGTGGCTAGAACGGGCAGTTGGGCTATCACGGGCGGACCCGACTTATGATGGCTGAATGAGCAGCCCCGCAACCAGCCACCCGAACCTGGCGCCGGAAACCGAGCGTTCGGCAGGCACCGACGGCACGGACGCACCCGGCAAACTTGAACGCGTCATCGCCGGGCAACTCCGCCGCTACCGCTCGGCCCAGGGACTCTCGGCCGCCGAACTCGCCGCCAGAACCGGCCTCTCCAAGGCGATGATCTCCAAGATCGAGTCGGCCAGCACCTCCTGTTCCCTGACATCGCTGCAGCGTCTGGCAGACGGTCTGAACATCCCTGTCACGGCGTTGTTCCGGGGCGCGGACACCGACAGGGATGCCACGTTCACCAGGAACGGTGAAGGCAGCCTGACCGTGCGCAGCGGAACCCAGCACGGGCACGAATACCGCGTCCTGGGGACCCTCAAGGGCCGCACGGACGCCCTCGAGCCCACGCTGGTGACGCTGACGGACGCCTCGGATGTCTTTCCGTTGTTCCAGCACCCCGGCACGGAATTCATCTACATGCTCTCCGGCAAGATGGTCTACGGCCACGGCGCCTACGAGTACACGATGGAGGCCGGGGACTCGCTTCTTCTCGACGGCGAGGGGCCGCACGGTCCGCTGGAGCTGATGGAACTGCCCATCCGGTTCCTGGCCATCTCCGCTAAATAGCGACGCTCGGACGGCGGTGTTAGCCCGGATCTCCCAGCCCGGCTTGTTCCATCAGTTCTGTCAGCCATGGCCGGTGGGCACGGTGGTAGACGATTCCGTCGGGCAGTCCTTGGACGGAGGGCCCGGAACCTGTGATGTCGATGGTGATCCGGCCTCCCGCCATCGGCGCGTTGGTGATGTGCAGGTCGCCGTATGATTCCGGGAGTGCCGGGTCCATCCAGAATCCGCCGCGTGAAATGTGGGCGTCGTAGCGCATCAGGCTCGTCACCAACATGATCGGCGTGGTCGCTGCCCACGCCTGGGGTGAGCATGCCGTTGGATACGGGACGGGCTCGGTGACCTGGTCGCGGCTGAAGCCGCAGAACAATTCCGGGAGTCTGCCGTCGGTGTAATCGGCCGCTTCGAAGAGGGCGGTGGCGATCCGCTGTGCTTCTTCCACGAAGCCGTAGCGCATCAGGCCGACGGCCATGATCGCGTTGTCGTGCGGCCAGACCGATCCGTTGTGGTAGCTGGCGGGATTGTAGGCACCCATGTCGCTCGCGAGGGTTCGCACTCCCCAGCCGCTGAACATCTCGGGGGACATGAGGCGTTGGGCAACCAGCGGTACCTTGTCCTCATCGATAATGCCGTGCCACAGGCATTGCCCCATGTTCGACGCGCACGCGTCGACCTGTCGCTTCTTGCCGTCCAGGGCGATGGCATAGTAGCCGCGGTCGGGCATCCAGAATTGTTCGTTGAACCGTTTTTTCAACTGCGCTGCTTCGCCGGTGAGCCGGGTGGCCAAGGGCGCGTCACCGGCGTCGTACGCCATCCAAGCCCGCGACAGCAGTGCGGTGTAGACCAAAGCCTGGACTTCGCAGAGCGCGATCGGGGGTTCGGCCAGCCGGCCATCGGCGAAGTTGATGCCGTCCCAGGAGTCCTTCCAGCCCTGGTTGATGAGGCCATGGTCGTTGAGGCGCTCATATTCGACGAACCCGTCGCCGTCCTTGTCCCCATACGTGCGGACCCAGTCCAGCGCGCGGTCGGCGTGGGGCAGCAGCGCGGCGATGGTGTCCTTGGCAAAACCCCAGCGGCTAACGGCCCCGAGGGTCATCACGAACTGCGGGGTCGCGTCGACGCTGCCGTAGTAGACGGACTTGCCGCCCAGGGAGAGCCCGCCGGAGACGCCGAGCCTGACCTCGTGCAGGATCTTTCCCGGCTCTTCCTCGCTCACGGGATCCACCACGCTGCCTTGACGGTCGGCCAAGGTCTGCAAGGTGCCCAGTGCAAGGGACGGGTCCACGGGAAGCGCCATTTCCGAAGCCCAGAGCGAGTCCCGGCCGAACAGCGTCATGAACCACGGAGCGCCGGCGGCCACCACAATCCGCTCCGGATGGGCAGGATCCTCAATGCGAAGCGCGCCCAGGTCGTCGTAGCTGCGCCGCAGGGTCCGTTCGACCGAACGGTTGCCCATATGCAGTTGGGGAATCTTCGCGACCCATTCCTGGCGGCGGCGGTCGCTACGGGATACCTCCCCTTCGGCCGGACGAACGAACGATGCCACCGGTACTGCGCCGTCGACGGCGGGCACCACGCTCACCCAGGTGCTCCAGTGGCCGTGCGGCGGGACAACCAGCCGGTAGCTCAGGGCCTCCGGGGAGACGTCGGCGCCGCTTGCCTTGACGACGATACCCTTCCGGAGGTCCTGCCAGGCGGCCGTAATGGTCAGGGAGTCGCCCTCCGGGTGGCGGGATTCTTCCCAGCGCCGCTGGACGCGAGCCTCCTTTACCTCGAAGAGATCCGCGAAGTCGGCTTCGACGCTGAGGGTGACCACGCATTCGGCGTCGTCGGAGGAGTAGTTCCGGAGGGTGATCTCCTCCAGGATCCCGGCACTGACTTCCCGCAGGCGCTCCACGATCATGGGGCTGTCCGCGTACCCGTCGGAGCGGGGAACACGGCCAATGAACAAAGCCCGGTAGGGTTCCTTCGTCTCCGCCGTCAGAGGCTCCAGGGGCTGGCCGTTGACTATGAGGTTCCATCGGGACAAAATGCGGGTGTCGTCATGGAAAACACCGTGCGGATGCTCGGGATGGATGTCTCCATTGGCCGAGGAAATACAAAAGGACGAACCCTCCACCAAGGTAACCGTGCCGGACCCCACCGGCCCGGCTGCCGTGTCAGCATTCCATCCAGCCATCCCCGCCTCCTTCAACGGCTCAAGACCGGCGCGGCGCTATGCGGGTCCGGGTAAACCCGTCGATCGCCTATTCCGTTGAATAGACGCTACGCCTTTGCGCGCATGGATAGTAGGCGGTGCGTATCCGGGGACCCGGTTTGTCGGGCCTGCCGGGATGCTGACGGCCGACTTCCCTAACCAGTGCCGTCAATTCCCGGCTGCACCGATTCCGCTTTCAATAGGGAAGGTAGGTCGCTCAGTCCTAGGAAAACCAGGGAGCGGCACAGCTGCTGACATGATTCCCCTCGCCACATAACGTTGTCTGTGGGGACGTAACGAAACCGGTTTCCGGATAAGTCCCTCCAAACCCCCCACTCACCTGTGCCTGAAGAATGCCTGGGCAAGGGCGCATTCCGGTGCGTAACAACGACAGAAGAGAACTGTGGATTTTTCACTCATGATGGCTTGTGCAGTCGTCAAGTCCGTCAACCATGAAGCACTCAGCGCATTGCCACATGCCCCGGTCATTCCTCCACGACCGGCCGGAAGGACCCGCAGGGGCCTGGTCCGCCTGCGGGGATTGCTTGCCCGGCTCCTGCACGGGGCAGCGTGGGCCATTGAACCTCACTCCGCCAACCATCGGGGAAGACAGACCCTCACTCAAGGAGACAGCGGCCTCCCGGAGCGTGCCTGAAACATCCACGTTCCTGAAGATGGGTCCACCCTGGCCCTGGAGCGGACTTCTCAGCTTCTAGTCGGGCGAGTGCGAATCAGGGCCAAGGCGGTGACGACGGTGAGCGCGAGAATTACGCTGCCGAATATCACGACGGACAGGACGAGCGGCAGGGATTGCATGATCAGTCCGAGTGCAACGACGGGAAGCGCCATACCGAGGTAGCCGGCGAGAAACAGCCCGGTCAAGGCCTCCCCTCGGGTGTTAGCCGAGGAGATGGCGATCACCGAGCCGATTGCGGACTTGAACGTCGCCCCGACCCCGGAGCCGGCAACGATTCCGCCGGTGATCAGCAGCGGCAGCGACGAAGCGGTGATTGCCGCGATGACCGTGGCAAGTCCGGCCGCGAGGAGGCCGAGTCCGGCGGCGAGCTGTGCGGTGCGCGACCAGCGGGAGGAGAGGACTTGGAAGGATGCCGAGGAGGCGAAAACGACGAATGTCACCCCGCCGGCCACCAAGTGGGAGGCAATTCTCAACTGCCCCGAGATAAAGGCTGGGGCCAGAGAGGTGAAGAAGCCGAAGACGGCAAATCCGACGAAGGCCAGAAGGGTTGAAGCCAGGTACTGTCCCCGCGCGGCTTGAGGAACGTTCATCCGCTGGGGCCGGTAGGTCCAGGTTCCGTCGACGGTGTTGACGGTTTCGGGAACCGTGACCACCAGCA
>FTCF01000143.1_pt1 | contig 43952 bp, 37 predicted proteins | sample 1639631 | NCBI WGS metagenome assembly FTCF01 (sample SAMEA3914864, study PRJEB12502) | metagenome | biome: forest; material: soil | place: USA | collected 2012-03-12 | depth 0.3 m
GGTAAAGTTGGGCCTACGTAGGGGAGTATCCCAAGCGCTAGGTCCGTCAACACGCAAGGCACAGATGCCTCGCCGGGCCTAGTGGATCGCCGTTTGAGCGTTGATTGCCTTGAGGCAGCGTGACGCAGGCAGGTCGGAGAGACTTACGCCGTTTTGGCGTACCTGCGAAAGGCATTTTAGATGCAACTCCCCGCCTGGTTTGAGATCGGCTCTTTCGTCGTTCTCGGAATCATCCTCCTTGTCGACCTTCTCCTGGTGGTCAAGCGTCCGCATGAACCCTCCATGAAGGAAGCCGGTCTCTGGGTCGCCTTCTACGTCACCCTCGCCCTGGTGTTCGCCGGAGCGATGTTCGCGTTCGCCGGTCCGGAGCATGGCAGCCAGTTCATCGCCGGCTGGGTGACTGAATACAGCCTGAGTATCGACAACCTCTTCGTCTTCATCATCATCATGGCGCGGTTCTCGGTGCCCCGTAAGTACCAGCAGGAAGTGCTGATGGTGGGCATCATTATCGCCCTCGTCCTGCGCGGTATCTTCATTGCCCTCGGTGCGGTGGTGATTGAGCAGTTCAGCTGGGTCTTCTACATCTTCGGCGCGTTCCTGCTGTGGACCGCGTGGAAGCAAGCCACGGACAACGGCGAAGACGAGGAAGATGGTGCCGAAAACCCGCTGATTGCCCGCATCCGCAAAGTTGTCCCGATGTCGGAGAAGTTCGACGGCGGCAAGCTGCGCACCACGGTCAACGGCAAGAAACTATTCACGCCCATGCTCATCGTCTTCGTGACCATCGGTATGACGGACCTCCTGTTCGCCGTGGACTCCATTCCGGCGATCTTCGGACTGACGCAGAGCGCCTTCATCGTCTTCACCGCCAACATCTTCGCGCTCATGGGCTTGCGCCAGCTGTACTTCCTCCTAGGCGGCCTCATGAGCCGGCTGATCTACCTCAAGCACGCGTTGTCGGTCATCCTCGCGTTCATCGGTGTCAAGCTGGTCCTGCACGCCATGCACGTCAACGAACTGCCCTTCATCAACGGCGGACACCACATTGAATGGGCTCCGGAGATTCCGACCTATGTGTCCCTGGCGGTCATCATCGGCACCATCGTGGTGGCAGTTGTCGCGAGCCTCCTGACTCCGGCCGCCAGCAAGTCCAAACTGGACGCCCGGCTCGAGGAAGATTCCCGCAAGAGCATGAACAAGGTCAGCGGCCACTGACAACTGCAGAGCGTTTCGGAGCCCCGGTCATCGTTGTGGCCGGGGCTCCACTGTGCTCGGGCTCAGCTCTCCCCGGGGCTCAGTTCGTGCCGCGGGCCATTCCCAGGAGTCGGTTGAAGATACCTTCCCCGTCTTCTCCGATCCCGTCGTGATGAAAGTCCCCTGTGGTCCAGGCCTGGAGTCCGCGCACGGCCGCTGCAGTTTCCATGGATAGCTGGAAGTCCACGTAGATGTCGTCGCGGTACACAGCGGCCGCGACGGGCACCGTGTTCGCGTTCAGCCGGGACACATCGTAGAGCGGCTTCCAGTCTTCCTTGCCGGCCAACAGCCCGGCTACTTCCTGCAGGGGCACGAGCGCCGGATCCTGTTCGAAATACCAGGGGTACACCATTTCGCCCGTCAGGAGCGGTTCCGCGGCGTCGGGATGGAACCCGGGGAATTCCGCGCGCACCCGCCACGCCGCCCAGTCGGTGGCCTGCCCCTGGCCGTAGATGGACTCATGCAAGACCGCGTACAGGGGATTCGATGCCCGGGAAACGAGCCCATGGACCTGTTCCAGGAACGCGTCCGAGAGGCGCTCTCCGTCCCGGGAGGGCACGAAGGCGTCCTCCAGGAGGGTGTGCAGGGCATCCACACGGGCGTTCCCGCCCAGGAACGATCCCACCATTTGGAAGCGTTCCGTGGTGAGGCGTTCTCCGCTGGGCAGCCGCTCCTCCGTGGATTCCAGGTGCCGTGCAATCCGGGTGACCAGCTTGCGGTCCTCCGGATACCACGCGAAGTATTCCGCGTTTCGTTCCGCAACCCGTTGGAAGGTCGCCCGGTAGACGCGCTCGGCGGGACCTTCCAACGGTGCCAGCCCTCCCGTGATGAGGACTTCGCTCAAACCCTCCGGCGCGAAGGACAGGTATGTCAGCGCGCAGAAACCGCCGAAGCTCTGGCCGAGGACGGTCCACGGCTCCGAACCCAAGGCCTTCCGGATGAGTTCGGCGTCGGCCACGATCGAGTCCGCCCGGAAATGGGTGAGGTAGTCAGCCTGCGCCGCGGCATCGCCGCGGAGCGGCAAGGTCTTGCGGTCCGCCGGCGTGGACAGGCCCGTTCCCCGTTGATCCAGCATCAGGATGCGGAAACTCCTTGCGGCAGCCTTCATCCAGCCGGAAAGGGACGTGGTCCGGGTTCCGCGTCCGCCCGGGCCACCCTGGAGGTAGAGCAACCATGGCAGCCGGGCAGCATCTTCCTCGGAGTGCTCCGCGGAGACGAATTCCCGGGCGAAGACGGTGATCCTTTCGGCGGTGCCGGGAGCATCCCCACCCTCGGACGCCCAATGGTCGAGGGGGACCATGAAGAAGTGCTCGGTGGTGCGGACGCCCCGGAATTCGTGACGTGCCCGGACGATGTGGGCCCCTTGCTGGACCTCCCGTTCAACCACCCGCTCAGCCACGAGCCATGACCTTGTCGCTGCAGAAGGCACCCAGGGCTTCACCGGTCAGCCGGAACGTGGACCAGCCGTCCATGGGCACGGCACCGAGGCTGCGGTAGAAGTTGATGGACGGCTCGTTCCAGTCAAGGACGCTCCATTCCACCCTTGCGTAACCGCGTTCGACGGCGGTGGCGGCCAAATACTGCAGGAGCGCCTTCCCGTGGCCCTCGCCCCGTGCATCGGGCCTGACGTAAAGGTCCTCGAGGTAGATCCCGTGGACACCTTCCCACGTGGAGTAGTTCAGGAACCACAAGGCGAATCCCTGGACGTCCCCGGCTGCGTTTTCCGCCATGTGCGCGAACACCCGCGGATTCTCGCCGAACAGGGCATCGGCCAGCATTTCCGGCGTGTTCTTCACGGCGTCGGGCTCTTTTTCGTAGACCGCAAGCTCGTGGATCATCTGCAGGATCGCGGGGACGTCGGACACTGTGGCTGGGCGGATAACACTCATGAATCGAGCTTACTAGGCGCCTAGAGGCGGTTGACCGAGGTCACCTTGACCACGGCGGTGCCGCTCTCATCCGAGGCTTCCAGGTCCACTTCGGCGGAAATGCCCCAGTCATGGTTGCGGGCCGGGTCATCGAAAATCTGCCGCACCCGCCAGATGCCGGGTTCCTCCGTGATCATGAGGAGTCCCGGTCCCCGGGCGTCGGGGCCGGTTCCGATGTCGTCGTGTTCGTCGAAGTAGTCGTCCAGGGCGTCTTCCCAGCGCTCCGCATCCCAGCCGCTGCCGGCGTCGAGCTCGCCCAAGGCGGCCGCGTCCTCGTCCGCGAACAACTCGACACGCCGGAACATTTCGTTGCGGACCATGACCCGGAAGGCCCGGATGTTGGATGTGAGCGACGGCGGGGGAGGAGGCGGAGCGTCGTGCGGAGTCGGAGCCACCCCGGAGGTGAGCTCTTCCCACTCGTCGAGCAGGCTGGAGTCGACTTGGCGGACCAGTTCACCCAGCCAGGCGATGAGGTCCTCGAGGTCTTCGCGGAGCGAGTCCTGGGGGACCGTCTGACGCAGGGCCTTGAAGCCATCGGCCAAATACCGCAGCACGATCCCCTCGGAGCGGGCCAGCCCGTAGAACTGGACGAATTCACCGAAATTCATGGCGCGTTCGTACATGTCCCGGACCACCGACTTCGGAGCCAGCTCAAAGTCGCCCACCCAGGGTGCGGCCTTGCGGTACACCTCGAACGCTTCGCCGAGGATCTCCGCGAGGGGCTGCGGGTAGCTGACCGCTTCAAGCATGGCCATGCGCTGGTCGTAATCGATGCCGTCGGCCTTCATCGCGGCGACGGCCTCGCCGCGTGCCTTCTTCTGCTGCGCGGAGAGGATCTGCCGGGGCTTCTCGAGGGTCGCTTCGATCACGGACACGACGTCCAAGGCGTACGACGGCGACTCCGGATCCAGGAGCTCGAGCGCGGCAAGGGCAAACGGTGAAAGCGGCTGGTTCAAGGCGAAGTTGGCTTGCAGGTGAACGGTCAGCCGGACGGAACGGCCTTCTTTCTCCTGCTCGGCCTCGGGAATGCGTTCAACCACTCCGGCTGCCAACAGCTCGCGGTAAATACTCAGGGCCTTCTTCATGAGCTGCAGTTGGGCGGGCCGCGCCTCGTGGTTTTCGGTGAGGAGACGGCGGGCAGCGGCGAACGGGTCGCCGGGGCGCTCCATCAAGTTGAGCAGCATTGCATGCGTCACGGTGAAACTCGAGGTCAACGGGTCCGGCACGGACTCCACCAAACGGGTGAAGGTGGGCTGCCCCCACGAGACGAAGCCTTCCGGCGGCTTCTTCCGCACGACTTGCCGCAGTTTCTTCTGGTCGTCACCGAACTTCGCGGTGGCCTTTGCCATCGCCTTCGCGTTCTCCACGACGTGTTCGGGAGCCTGCACCACGACTGTTCCGGCAGTGTCGTAGCCCGCGCGGCCCGCTCGGCCGGCGATCTGGTGGAATTCCCGGGAGTTCAGCAGCCGGGTGCGGACGCCGTCGTACTTGCTGAGGGCAGTCAGGAGGACTGTGCGGATGGGAACGTTGATCCCGACGCCGAGCGTGTCGGTGCCGCAAATGACCTTCAGGAGTCCTGCCTGCGCCAGTTGCTCGACGAGGCGGCGGTACTTGGGCAGCATTCCGGCATGATGGACGCCGATGCCGTGGCGGACCAGCCGGTTCAGGGTTTTGCCGAAGCCGGCGGCGAACCGGAAACCGGCAATCAGCTCGGCAATCTTGTCCTTCTCCTCGCGCGTGCACATGTTGACGCTCATGAGGTTCTGGGCCCGCTCGATGGCTTCGACCTGGCTGAAATGGACCACGTACACGGGCACCTGCTTGGTGCTCAGCAGTTCCTCGAGGGTTTCGTGGACCGGCGTTTCCTGGAAGTAGTAGTGCAACGGGATGGGCCGTTCGGCCGAACTGACGGTGGTAGTGGACCGTCCGGTGAGTTCGTTCAGGCCGGTTTCGAAACGGCTGACGTCTCCCAGTGTGGCCGACATCAGCAGGAACTGGGCCTGGGGGAGTTCCAGGAGCGGAACTTGCCAGGCCCAACCGCGCTGGGGATCGGAGTAGAAGTGGAATTCGTCCATGATGACCGTGCCGAGCTCGGCTTCCTTGCCTTCGCGCAAAGCGATGTTGGCGAGGATTTCGGCGGTGCAGCAAATGATCGGGGCATCCTGGTTGACTCCCGAATCACCGGTGATCATGCCGACGTTCTCGGCTCCGAATATGTCGCAGAGGGCGAAGAACTTCTCGGAGACCAGGGCCTTGATGGGGGCGGTGTAGTAGCTGCGCAAGCCGCGGGACATCGCCTCGAAGTGCGCGGCGATCGCCACAAGGGATTTCCCGGAACCGGTGGGGGTTGCCAGGATGACGTTGGAGCCGGACGCGAGTTCCATGATGGCCTCGTCCTGGGCGGGGTAGAGCTGAAGCCCGCGGCTCTCCGTCCATTCGACGAAGCGTGTGTAGATTTCGTCCGGGTCGACGCGTCCGCTGCCCGATCCGGCGTTGGACGTTCCAGCGTTGGATTTTACCGGGAGCTGCTCAAGAAGTTTCATTGCCTTCCAGCTTAGTGTGGGTGGAGCAGACCACGGAGACGGACCATGGAGGAAGCAGTGAAGTGGGATCCAGCCAAGTACATCGAGTTCGGCAATCACCGCGACCGGCCGTTTTTTGACCTGACCTCGAGGATTCTGGCGGATAACCCGCGGCGTGTCGTGGATCTGGGCTGCGGACCGGGGAACTTGACGGCGACCCTCGCGGCGCGATGGCCCGGTGCCGCCGTAGTCGGACTGGACTCCTCAGCCGAAATGCTGGCCAGGGCCCAAGTCGTCGGCGACGCGCAACCCGGTCTTTCGTTCGTCCGCAGGGACATTGCCGAGTGGACACCGGAAGCGGACACCGACGTCGTGGTCAGCAACGCGGCGCTGCAGTGGGTGCCGGGCCATTTGACGATGCTGGCCACGTGGCTCGAAGCGCTGAAACCGGGCGCATGGTTTGCGCTCCAGGTCCCCGGAAACTTCGGTGCTCCCTCCCATGTGCTCATGCGCGAACTTGCCGGCTCGCCGGAATGGTCCGGGAGGCTGTCCGGTGTGCTCCGCCACGACGATGCCGTCGGGGAGCCGGCCGACTACCTCCGGATCATGCTCGACGCCGGATGCGACGCGGACGCCTGGGAAACCACCTACCAGCAACTTCTGCCGGGAACCGACCCGGTACTGGAGTGGGTGCGGGGAACCGGCCTGCGCCCGGTGCTCGCCGCCCTCCCCGAAGACGAAGCGCGCGCCTTCGAAAAGCACTACGCAGCCGCGCTCCGCGAGGCCTATCCGACGGACCGGCATGGGACAGTGTTTGCCTTCCGCCGGATTTTTGCGGTGGCACAGAAGCGGGGCTGAGCGGACCCGGGGCCACGGGGACGGCGGAAGTGCCGCCATTACAAGGTTTCGCACTGTGATCTGAACTACAATGGCAACGCGATCGCGGGGCGGCATCGTGTGGATCCGCTGCTCCGGAGGCCGACGATTGGAGGCGGTGTGCTGGCATCCTTGCTGTTGCAGCGACTCGCCCCCTTCAAGGCCCACGTGCTGGCCATCGTTCTCCTCCAGCTTGTCCAGACCGGCGCCACACTCCTCCTGCCCACCTTCAACGCCAAGATCGTCGACGACGGCCTTGTTGCCGGGAACAGCGAGGTGATCCTGCGCCTGGGCGCCTGGATGCTGGTCCTCACCGTCATCCAGGTGCTTGCCGCCGTGCTGGCGGGCTACCTTGGAGCGATTGTCGCCATGAAGATCGGCCGCGGGCTGCGGCAGGAACTCTTCGACAAGATCCATTCCCTGCCCGACCAGGACGTCGCAGCCTTCGGGCCGGCCAGCCTCGTGGTCAGGACCACCAATGACGTCCTGCAACTGCAGAACATCACGGTGCTCGTTTTCAGCATGCTGGTGGCAGCGCCCGTCATGGGAATCGGCGGCGTGATCCTGGCAGTCGAACAGGACGTGGCCCTGTCCTGGATCGTTTTCGCCATCGTTCCCGTGCTGCTGGTCATCATGCTGCTGATCGTCCGCAAGCTCGTCCCGCTGTACCGCGAAGGCCAAGGCCTGGTGGACCGGATCAACGGCGTGCTCCGCGAACAGATCCTGGGGACCGCGGTCATCCGGGCCTTTGTCCGCCAGCCGTTCGAGATGAAGCGGTTCGAGGCTGCCAACGACGCCCTGACAAAGAACAACCTCCGTTCTGCCAGGATCGTCGCGGCCATGCTCCCGCTCGTCATGACCGTGGTCAACCTCTCGTCCGCAGGCGTGGTCTGGCTTGGCGGCCACCGCATCATTGCCGGGGACATGCAGCTCGGTGCGCTCACTGCGTTCATCGCCTACATCATGCAGATCCTCCTCGCGATCATGATGGCGATGTACGTGTTAAGCACGGCACCCCGGGCGGCTGTCAGCGCTGAACGGGTCACCGAAGTGCTCACCACGGAATCTGAAAAGGTCCTGCCGGGAACCACTGGCGGGGGAGCGGTGGCCCGTCCTTCGGCGGAGGGCCTGCGCTTCGACAACGTCGTCTTCGCCTACCCGGGAGCCGAAACCCCCGTGGTGGAAGGCATCACTTTCCATGCTGCTCCGGGAACCACGACGGCGGTCATCGGCTCCACGGGAAGCGGCAAGTCGACCATCGTCAGCCTTGTGCCGAGACTGCTTGAGGCGAGCGGCGGAACCATCTCGCTCAATGGCCGGGACATCGCCGCAGTTCCCCTCGCTGCCTTGCGCGACCAGCTCGGTGTCGTGCCCCAGGAGACCTGGCTGTTCCGCGGAACCATCGCCGAGAACCTGCGGATTTCATTGCCGTCCGCGACAGATTCGCAATTGTGGCGTGCCCTTGAGATGGCCCAGGCCGCGGATTTCGTGAACGAGTTGCCGCAAGGACTGGAAACCGTGTTGTCCCAGGGCGGCGCCGGTCTCTCCGGCGGTCAACGGCAGCGCTTATGCATAGCACGCGCGATCCTGCGCCCCGCATCTGTCTACCTCTTTGACGACAGTTTCTCGGCGCTGGACACAGTGACGGAAGCGAAACTCCGTGCCGCGCTTGAACCGGAACTCCGCGGGGCAACCGTCATCATCGTCGCCCAGCGCGTCAACACCGTGGTGTCGGCGGACCAGATCCTGCTCATCGACGAGGGCCGCCTGCTGGCAAAAGGAACGCATGACGAACTTCTTGAGTCCTCGGAGACCTACCGGGAAATCGTAGCGTCCCAGATGGAAACGGAAGAAGCCGCGTGAGCAGCGAAGGCGAGCACCCCGGCGTCACACCGAACCCGTCGCGGTCGCTCCTCCGCCTGGTGGGCTTGATGAAGCCCGCACGGGGAATCATGACCGCGGCGATCCTGTGCATCTGCGGCTTTGTCACGCTCAATGTCGCCGCCCCCAAAATACTCGGCGACGCCACCGACGTCATCGCGGCCGCCGTGTTCGGAGCGCAGTTCGACGCCGGGCGCTTCGTCTTCCTGTTGCTTGTGGCTGCAGGCATGTATTGCGTCACCTCGCTGCTCAGCTGGGCGCAGGGACGGTTGAACGCCCTCGCCGTGCAGCGGCTCGCATACGACCTTAGGGAAGCTGTGGAAGCCAAACTGCACCGGCTTCCCCTGGCCTACTATGACGGCCGCTCCCGGGGCGAGGTCCTGAGCCGGGCCACGAACGACCTCGACAACGTGTCGCAGACGCTCAATCAGCTCCTTTCCCAGCTCCTGACCTCAACGCTGATGGTCATCGGCTCCCTCGCGATGATGCTGCTGCTCTCGCCGCTTCTCGCGGTCGTGTCCCTGATGGCTGTTCCCGTGTCCGCCCTTGCGTCGATAGTCGTGACCCGACGCTCGCAGAAATACTTCGTCCGGCAGTGGGAAGCCACAGGGGACGTGAATTCCCTCGTGGAGGAGACAGCCACCGGCCATGAGACCATCAAGCTTTTCAACGCCCAGTCGTCGATGGCGGTCCGCTTCGCCGACCACAACGACGGCCTGTACGCCGCCAGTTCCAAGGCACAGTTCGCTTCAGGGTTGCTGGTGCCCCTCATGGCTTTCGTGTCGAATGCCAGCTATGTGGGGGTTGCGATCGTTGGTGCACTCCAGTTCCTCGCCGGGCGGATGAGCATCGGCGGCATTCAAGCGTTCATCCAATTCAACCGGCTCTTCAGCCAGCCGCTGGGCCAGATCGGCGGAATGGCGCAGGTCCTGCAGTCCTGCGCAGTTTCCGCCGGCAGGGTCTTCGAGCTGTTGGACGCACCCGAATTGACAGCCGAACTGTCGGAACAGGGCTCCGGTGCCCGGGCCGACGGTTCAAGCTTTGATGCACGGTTTGATCTCCCTTCGGGAAGGGTTGCCTTCGAACACATCTCCTTCAGCTACCGGCCGGATGCCCCCCTCATCGAGGACCTGTCCTTCCATGTGGAACCGGGACAGACGGTCGCCATTGTCGGGCATACCGGAGCGGGGAAGACCACCCTGATCAGCCTCCTCATGCGTTTCCACGAACTCGGCTCGGGAAGGATCACGATCGACGGCGTGGACATCGCCGGCATGGGACGTGATGCACTCCGCCGGAATTTCGGCGTCGTTCTCCAGGATCCGTGGATTTTCACCGGCACCATCCGGGAGAACATCGAGTATGGACTTCCGGGCGCCAGCGAGGCAGACGTCGTGGCCGCAGCCGAGGCGAGCCACGTGGACCACTTTGTCCGCTCGCTGCCCAACGGATACTCGACCATGCTCAGCAACGGTGGGGAACCCCTCAGCCAAGGCCAGAGGCAATTGCTGAGCATCGCGCGCGCACGGCTCTCGGGCCGGCCCATCCTGATCCTGGACGAGGCGACAAGTTCAGTGGACACCCGCACGGAAGTCCTCATCCGCCAGGCAATGCACAGGCTGCGGAGCAACAAGACGTCATTCGTCATTGCGCACCGCTTGTCCACTATCCGCGACGCTGATCTAATTCTCGTCATGGACCACGGACGGATCGTTGAACACGGCACCCATCATTCGCTGTTGGAGCTTGGCGGGCACTACGCCCGCTTGCACGAAGCGCAATTCGCCGCCGGAGGCGGCGAGCTCGCCGAGATGCCGGTGAGGTCCGCGAAGCATCGCGCCGAGCAGGGGAAGAGGGAAGCAAATGAGCCCGCTTGAGTTTCCCGGTTCGTGGCGTCCCAATCAGTCCAGCACCGTCGCCCTGTATGAACAGCTTCGGCTCCGCGTCATCGAGTTGGCCGACGGCGGAACCCTGGCTGCCGGGACCAAGCTTCCCGCAGTGCGCAGCCTGGCCGAACAGTTGGATGTCGCCCCCCACACGGTGGCCCGGGCCTACAAGGAACTTGAAGCTGCCGGGGTGGTCGCCACCCGTGGCCGCAACGGGACAGTTGTGTGCGCCCGGGATGACCGCTGGAGCGCCTTGGCAGCCGTGGCTGCGAGCTACTCTGCCGCGGCCAAAGCGCAGGGTGCCAGTTTCGCGGAGGCCGTGCAGCTTCTGGCAGCGGCCTACGACGCCGATTGATACCCGTCGGTAGGCTACGGGAAGCCACATGGAAATTCGAAGAAGTTTTCGATTAGCATTAGTGGGTGCCTAAAGCCGTAGCTGAAGTCCCCGCCGTCGAATCCTTCGCAAGCGTTTCCGCGCAGCAACCTGCCATGCCCGTAAGACATGACCTGTCCCGGCTCGTGGTCAAGGGAGCGCGCGAACACAACCTGCGCAACGTCGATCTCGATCTTCCCCGTGATGCCATGATCGTTTTCACGGGCTTGTCAGGATCAGGTAAGTCGTCCTTGGCCTTCGACACCATCTTCGCCGAGGGCCAGCGCCGGTACGTGGAGTCGTTGTCCGCCTATGCCCGGCAGTTCCTGGGCCAAGTGGACAAACCGGACGTGGACTTCATCGAGGGCCTTTCACCGGCGGTGTCCATCGACCAGAAGTCGACGAGCAAGAACCCGCGTTCCACCGTGGGCACCATCACCGAGATCTACGACTACATGCGCCTTCTCTGGGCACGGGTCGGCCGGCCGCATTGCCCGGTATGCCACGAGCCGATCACACGCCAGACTCCGCAGCAGATCGTCGACCAGTTGCTCGAACTCGAATCCGGCACCCGCTTCCAGATCCTTGCTCCAGTGGTCCGCGGGCGCAAGGGGGAATTCGTCGAGCTCTTCAAAGAGCTCACCGCCAAGGGATACTCACGTGCCCGTGTCGACGGAGAGCTCGTCCAGCTAAGCGATCCCCCCAAGCTCGGCAAGCAATTCAAGCACTCCATCGAAGTGGTGGTGGACCGGCTGGTGGTCAAGGAAGGGATCAGCCAACGGCTGACGGACTCGATCGAAACCGCGCTCGGACTTGCGGAAGGCCGGGTCCTGGTCGAGTTCGTGGATCTCGACGCCGAAGACCCTGCCCGGATCCGGGCCTTCTCCGAAAACCTTGCGTGCCCCAATGAGCACCCGCTGGCCATCGACGAAATCGAGCCGCGCTCCTTCTCGTTCAACAACCCCTTCGGCGCATGTGCGGCCTGCAGCGGTATCGGCACCAAGCTCGAAGTCGATGAAGAACTGGTCGTCCCCAACCCGGAACTTTCCTTGAACCAGGGGGCCATCGCGCCGTGGTCGCTGGGCACTGCGACCACGGAGTATTGGAACCGCCTCCTGGAAGGCCTTGCCTTGGAGCTCGACTTCTCCATGGACACCGCCTGGGAGAAGCTGCCGCAGGAAGTGCGGCAAACCGTGCTGTACGGCAAGGACCACAAGGTCGTAGTGCAGTACCGCAACAGGTTCGGCCGGGAGCGCAAGTACAGCACGGGCTTCGAAGGCGCCATCCAGTACGTCCACCGCAAGCACGGTGAAACGGACTCCGATTGGGCCCGCGACCGCTACGAAGAGTACATGCGGCAGATTCCTTGCCCTGAATGCAACGGTGCCCGGCTCAACCCGGCCTCGCTTTCGGTGCTGATCAACGGCAAGTCCATCGCTGAGGTAGCAGCCCTTCCGATGCGGGACTGCGCCGACTTCCTCGGCAGCCTTACCCTCACTGACCGCGAGGCCCAGATCGCCCACCAGGTTCTCAAGGAGATCCAGGCGCGCCTGACCTTCCTACTTGACGTCGGGCTTGAATACCTGAATCTCGAACGTCCGTCCGGAACCTTGTCCGGCGGCGAAGCGCAGCGCATCCGGCTCGCCACCCAGATCGGCTCCGGTCTGGTGGGCGTCCTGTATGTCCTGGACGAGCCGTCCATCGGGCTGCACCAGAAGGACAACCGCAGGCTCATCGAGACGTTGACCAGGCTTCGCGACCTGGGCAATACGCTGATCGTGGTCGAGCACGATGAAGACACCATCCACGAGGCCGACTGGGTGGTGGATATTGGACCCGGCGCCGGTGAGCACGGTGGCCAGGTGGTGCACTCCGGTTCCTACAAGGAACTCCTGGAAAACACGAACTCGCTGACCGGCGACTACTTGTCCGGGCGACGCAAGATCGACATCCCGGCCAAGCGGCGCAAGTATGACAAGAAGCGCGAGCTCAAGGTCATCGGCGCGCGCGAAAACAACCTGAACAACGTTGACGCCACCTTCCCGCTGGGTCTCTTCACGGCTGTCACGGGCGTCAGCGGTTCAGGGAAGTCCACCCTGGTGAACGAGATCCTTTACAAGGTTCTTGCCAACAAGCTCAACGGTGCGAAGCAGGTTGCCGGCCGGCATCGTTCAGTGGCAGGCCTTGAGCATCTCGACAAGGTGGTCCACGTGGACCAGAGCCCTATCGGGCGGACCCCGCGTTCCAACCCCGCCACCTACACCGGCGTCTTCGACAACATCCGGAAGCTTTTCGCGGAAACGACTGAAGCCAAGGTCCGCGGATACCAGCCTGGCCGCTTCTCCTTCAACGTCAAGGGCGGCCGCTGCGAGGCATGCTCCGGCGACGGCACCCTGAAGATCGAGATGAACTTCCTGCCGGACGTCTATGTACCGTGCGAGGTGTGCCACGGCGCCCGATACAACCGGGAGACCCTGGAGGTCCATTACAAGGGCAAGACCATCGCTGACGTCCTCAACATGCCCATCGAGGAGGGGGCCGAGTTCTTTGCCGCTTTCACCCCCATCGCCCGGCATTTGAATACCCTCGTCGACGTCGGCCTCGGCTACGTCCGTCTCGGCCAGCCTGCCACCACGCTTTCCGGTGGGGAGGCCCAGCGCGTGAAGCTTGCCTCGGAACTGCAGAAGCGTTCAAATGGCCGGAGCGTGTATGTCCTGGACGAGCCCACGACGGGCCTTCATTTCGAGGACATCCGCAAGTTGCTCATGGTCCTGCAGGGTTTGGTGGACAAGGGCAACACGGTCATCACGATTGAACACAACCTTGACGTCATCAAGTCCGCCGACTGGATCGTGGACCTTGGCCCCAACGGCGGTTCAGGCGGCGGGCGCATCGTGGCTACGGGGACGCCCGAACAGGTTGCCAAGTCCACCGAAAGCCATACCGCGACCTTCCTCGCGGAGATTCTCAGCTAGTCCCGTGTGAACAGCCGGGGAATATTTCGGTGGCGATTGAAGTATTCCCTGGCCGGCATGTGAGTTTCAGGCATGCCTCAACTCGTGAGAAACTAACCCGGTGACTCAAACAATGGTGCCCGTAATCTTTGATCTGGACGGCACCCTTGTCGATCCTGCAGGTGGCATAACCGGCGGCATCGCCGCGGCCCTGGGCGAAATGGGCCTGCGTGTCCCGGAACAAGCCGTGCTGGACTCCATGGTTGGCCCCAAGCTCAGCGATTCGCTGGCACACATTGCCGGGGTTCCCGCGGGAAAAGTCGACGATGTCATCGGGCTTTACCGCAGCTACTACCGTTCCGTCGGAATCGGTCAGAGCCGACTGTATCCCGGTATCCGCGAGCTCCTGCAGTTCTTCGCGGAGTCGCGGAGGCCGGTTGCCGTGGCCACCCAGAAACCTCAAGGCTTGGCGCACATCGTGTTGGAGCACCACGGCATCGCCGGTTTCTTTGCCTCCATCTGCGGTGCGCCGGACGACGAGTCAATGGCCGCCAATACAGCTCCGGGCAAAGTGGCGATCGTTGGTGCCGCGCTGGCCACGTTGCGTTCCCAGCCCGCGGTGATGGTCGGGGACCGCCACCAGGATGTTGCCGGCGCTATGGCCAACGGACTCGACTGCATCGGGGTCAGTTGGGGATTTGCGCCCGACGGCGAACTTCAGGAGGCAGGCGCCGTCGCCGTCGTGGACAACGCGGCGCAGCTGCTGAAGAAGATCGAAGAACTTGACGCTGTCCGCGCGGCGGCCCTGAGCGAGGTGCAGAACGATGGAAGCCTTTGATGTCATCCGCTGGACCACGCGCGGACTGATTTCCGGCACCTGCCGGCCCACGGTCATTGGGCTGGAAAACGTGCCCAAGGAAGGGCCCTTCATTGTTGCCCCGAACCATTTGTCTTTCCTGGACAGCGTGATTGTCCAGGCCTTGATGCCGCGACCCGTGGGCTTCTTTGCCAAGGCCGAGTACTTCACGACCAAAGGCTTCAAAGGCCGGGCGATGAAGGCGTTCTTCCAGGCAGTCGGATCCATTCCGGTGGAGCGCGGAGAGCAAGCAGCCAGTGTGCAGGCCCTCAAGACCCTCCTGGACATCCTGGAGAACGGCAGGGGCATCGGTATCTATCCGGAGGGAACCCGCTCCCGCGACGGCTTGCTCTACCGCGGACGTACCGGGGTCGGCTGGCTTGCCCTGACCACGGGGGCGCCCGTGATTCCGGTTGGCCTTATCGGCACCGACAAGCTGCAGCCTGTGGACCGCAACACCGTTCGTCCGCAGCATTTCACCATGAAGGTCGGCGAGCCGCTGTACTTCGAGAAGACCGGTCCGGACCATTCCCTGCCGGCCAGGCGCGAAGTCACCGACAAGATCATGGATGCCATCGCGGTCTTGAGCGGCCAGGAACGTTCCACCAGCTACAACCAGAGCAAGTCCGCGGAGTAGCTTCGGTGGGCTGGCCGGCCCGTACTGGGGAGTCCGATTCCCTTACTAGACTGGATCTGTGGCAGATCCAGCGAGTTATCGACCCCAGACGGGAGAAATCCCCACCACCCCCGGCGTCTACCGGTTCCGGGATCCGCACGGCCGCGTCGTCTACGTGGGCAAGGCGAAGAACCTCCGCTCCCGGCTGAACTCGTACTTCGCCAACCCCGCGGGCTTGCTGCCGAAGACGCATGCGATGGTGCACGCGGCCAGCAGCGTCGAATGGACCATGGTGGGCAGCGAGCTTGAGTCGCTTCAGCTCGAATACACCTGGATCAAGGAATTCAAGCCCCGCTTCAACGTCGTCTTCCGCGATGACAAGACCTATCCGTACCTCGCCGTGAGCATGGGGGAGAAGCTCCCGCGGGTCCAGGTCATGCGCGGGGAGCGCCGCAAGGGCACCCGGTACTTCGGGCCGTATACGGCCGGGGCCATCCGCGAAACCATGGACACCTTGCTGCGGGTCTTTCCGGTCCGCAGCTGTAGTCCCGGCGTGCTGAAGCGCGCCCAGGCCAGCGGTCGGCCATGCCTGCTCGGCTACATCGACAAATGCTCGGCCCCGTGTGTCGGCCGCGTCACCGCCGAGGAACACCGGGCCATTGCGGAAGACTTCTGCTCGTTCATGGGCGGCGAAGCGAAACGCTTCATCACGCGCCTCGAAAAGGACATGGGCGCCGCCGTCGCCGAGCTGGACTACGAACGGGCAGCCCGGCTCCGGGACGACATCATCGCCCTCCGCAAAGTGTTCGAGCGCAACGCCGTCGTGCTTTCCGAGGACACCGACGCGGATGTCTTCGCGCTGCACGACGACGACCTCGAGGCTTCCGTCCAGGTATTCCATGTCAGGGGTGGCCGGGTGCGCGGCCAGCGGGGCTGGGTCGTGGAAAAAGTCGAAGACGCCACCACGCCGGAACTCATCGAGCACCTCCTGCAGCAGGTCTACGGAGAGGACAGCGACAACCAGGGCCGTATTCCGCGTGAAGTCCTCGTGCCGGAGATTCCGAGCAACCATCACGAACTGCTCGAATGGCTCGGCGGCCTCCGGGGCGCCAAGGTGGATATCCGGGTGCCGCAGCGCGGCGACAAAGCCGCGCTGATGTCCACCGTCCGCGAAAACGCCGAGCAGGCGCTGAAGCTTCACAAAGTCCGGCGGGCCGGCGATATCACTGTCCGCTCCCAGGCGCTCCAGGAACTGCAGGAAGCACTCGAGCTTCCTGTGCCGCTGCTCCGGATCGAGTGCTACGACATTTCCCATGTGCAGGGAACCAACGTGGTTGCGTCCATGGTGGTGGTGGAGGACGGCCTCCCCAAGAAGGCCGACTACAGGAAGTTCTCCATCACGGGCGCGGCGGCGAGCGACGACACCGCCGCGATGCACGACGTCCTGACCAGGCGCTTCAGGCACTACCTGCAGGATAAATCCGCCCAGCTTCCCAAGAGCGGAGAGGTTCCGAATCCCGGGGCCGGGGAACCGTCGTCGGATGACGCCGCCCTCACGGGAGCCAAGGCGAGATTCGCCTATCCGCCGAACCTCGTCGTCGTCGACGGCGGGCAGCCCCAAGTGAATGCCGCCGCGAGGGCACTCGCGGAACTGGGGATCGATGACGTCTACGTCGTCGGCCTGGCCAAGCGGCTCGAAGAAGTCTGGCTGCCGGACAGCGACTTCCCGGTGATTCTGCCTCGCACTTCGCAGGGGCTCTACTTGCTCCAGCGCATCCGCGACGAAGCCCACCGCTTCGCCATCACCTTCCATCGGCAGAAGCGTGGAAAGGCCATGACGGTGTCCGCACTCGACGGCGTTCCGGGCCTCGGCGAAGCTAAACGGAAGGCGCTCGTAGCGCATTTCGGTTCCCTCAAGAAGATCAAAGCCGCAACGGCCCTTGAGCTGACGGCCGCGAAGGGGATCGGCCCGGCATTGGCGGAGGCCGTCGTGAGCCATCTGGCGGCAGCCGGCGCCTCCGGAGAGGCCGCTCCTGCCGTGAACATGACCACCGGCGAAATCCTTGAAATTTAGCTAGGGTAAGAAGCGGACCGCTCCAGGAGGTGGTCTGCCTTGGACCATCCCAGAAACTTTGGACCATCTCAGAAACGGGGACACTTGATGTCAGAGTCAACAGCAGGATCCGGCGCGGAGCAGGACGGTCTCACCCCCGTCAAGCCTGTCGAAGCGGAACTGCTGGTGGTAACTGGCATGTCCGGAGCAGGCCGCAGCACCGCATCGGACGCCCTGGAAGACCACGGCTGGTACGTCGTCGAAAACCTCCCGCCGCAGATGCTGGGGACGCTTGCCGAGATCGTCTCGCACGCGCCCCAGTCCATCCCCAAGCTCGCCGTCGTCGTCGATGTGCGCAGCAAGGGCCTCTTCGCCGATATCAGGACGGCGCTCGGCGCCCTCACCGCCAGCGGAATCACTTTCCGCGTCCTCTTCCTCGATGCCAGCGACAACGTCCTGGTGCGGCGCTTCGAGCAGGGCCGCCGCCCGCATCCGCTCCAAGGCGGTGGCCGGATCCTGGACGGCATCGCGGCCGAACGCGACGTCCTGAAGGAACTCCGGGAATCGGCGGACGTGGTCCTGGACACCAGTACGTACAACGTCCACGGCCTGGCTACCGCCATCACCGAGCTTTTCACCGACACGGGCCCTGTCGCGTTGCGTTTGAACGTCATGAGCTTCGGCTTCAAATACGGACTGCCCGTGGACGCCAACTTCGTTGCGGATGCGCGTTTCATCCCCAACCCGCACTGGGTCCCGAAATTGCGTCCGCACACCGGACTCGACGCCGATGTCAGCGATTACGTGCTGGGTGCCGCGGGCGTGAAGGACTTCGTTGACCGCTACGTCCTTGCCTTGGAACCCGTCCTGGACGGCTACCGCACAGAGAACAAGCACTACGCCACCATTGCTGTCGGTTGCACGGGCGGGAAGCACCGCTCGGTCGCGGTCGCCGTCGAACTTTCCAAACGGCTGGCGCAATATCCCCGCGTCACCGTCACCACAAGCCACCGCGATCTGGGTCGCGAATAATGGGGGTCCTGACCGGACCCCTGCCGCTGGTTCCACCGAAGGGCACCCCGGGCAGCCAGCCCGCCAAGGGCCCCTCGGTTGTGGCGCTCGGCGGCGGACACGGGCTTTCCGCGTCGTTGTCGGCGTTGCGGCTCCTGACTTCCGAGCTCACTGCGATTGTCACGGTAGCCGACGACGGCGGATCCTCCGGGCGGCTGCGTGAAGAGTACGGCGTCCTTCCGCCCGGCGATCTTCGCATGGCGCTGAGCGCCCTTTGTGACGACACCGATTGGGGGCGCACCTGGCGGGACGTCATGCAGCATCGCTTCAGGACTCCGGACGGACGCCAAGGCTCCTTGGACGATCACGCCATGGGAAACCTGCTCATTGTCACCCTCTGGGAGCTCCTGGGCGACGCCGTGGCCGGACTGAAATGGGCAGGCGCCCTTCTGGGTGCCCGTGGCCAGGTCCTCCCGATGTCCACGCAACCGCTGAACATCGAGGGCGACGTCAGGGTGCCCTTGCCAGGCGGCGGTTACGAGCTCCAGGCCGTCAAAGGCCAGGCCAAGTGCGCCGTCGCCGGATCCCTCGAAAACGTCAGGCTCCTTCCGGAAGACGCGCGCGCCTGCATCGAAGCGCTGACTGCCATCGAGCTTGCGGACTGGATCATTCTGGGTCCCGGTTCCTGGTACACGTCCGTGCTGCCGCATTTGCTGCTGCCCGAAATGCGCCAGGCCCTGTGCGACACTCCGGCCAAACGCTGCCTCACCATGAACCTCGCCATGGACACCAAGGAAACCTCCGGGATGTCCGCTGCGGACCACCTGGATGCCCTGCGCCACTACGCGCCGGAGTTCAGTGTTGACGTTGTCCTGGCCGACCCCTCCTCAATATCGGACCTCAAGGAATTCGAACGCGCTGCCGGGATGATCGGTGCAGAGGTGGTCTTGGGTAAAGTGGGGGCGTCGAGCCGCCGTCCAGTCCACGACCCGCTGCGTCTGGCATCGGCGTACCACGATATCTTCGGGAATAGTTAGGAACATGCGATGGCACTGACCGCATCGGTCAAGGAAGAACTTTCCCGGCTGGACATCAAGAAGTCGTCCGTCCGCAAGGCCGAAGTCTCGGCCATGCTGCGTTTTGCCGGCGGACTGCACATCATTTCGGGCCGGATCGTGATCGAGGCAGAGGTCGACCTCGCCTCCACGGCGCGGAGGCTGCGCGCCGCGATCGCCGAAGTCTACGGGCACCAGAGCGAGATCATCGTCGTCTCCGGCGGGGGACTCCGTCGCGGCAGCCGCTATGTTGTCCGTGTAGTGCGCGACGGCGAAGCCCTGGCCCGCCAGACCGGCCTCCTGGACGGCCGCGGACGGCCTGTGCGCGGCTTGCCGTCCGCCGTCGTCAACGGTTCGGCGTCGGACGCGGAGGCCGTGTGGCGCGGCGCGTTCCTGGCTCACGGATCCCTTACCGAACCCGGCCGGTCCTCTTCGCTCGAGGTCACGTGTCCCGGCCCGGAATCGGCGCTTGCCCTGGTCGGCGCCGCCCGACGCCTCGGCATCCAGGCCAAGGCCCGGGAAGTGCGCGGCGTGGATCGCGTCGTCATCCGCGACGGTGACACGATCGCCGCGCTGCTCACCCGGATGGGCGCCCATGACGCCCTCATGGTGTGGGAGGAGCGCCGCATGCGCAAGGAAGTCCGGGCCACGGCCAACCGCCTCGCGAACTTCGACGACGCCAACCTGCGCCGTTCGGCCCAGGCCGCCGTCGCGGCCGGCGCCCGCGTGGACAGGGCCCTGGAAATCCTGGGCGACGACGTTCCCGACCACCTCAAATACGCCGGTGAACTCCGCGTGGCCCACAAACAGGCCAGCCTGGATGAATTGGGCCGGCTTGCCGATCCGCCCATGACCAAGGACGCCATCGCGGGGAGGATCCGCCGGCTTCTGGCCATGGCGGACAAGCGGGCCGGCGACCTGGGGATCCCGGGTACCGAGGCAAATGTGACCCCCGAAATGATGGACGAATAAAGCTCCCGCCCTAGAATCGTCAGGGTGTGGATTTCCGGCCGGTTCGCCGGTCGGATGAACAAAACGAGAGTTACCAACCGGACCCCGGTCCACTACATTGGAGGATTTCGTGACAGAGTACGTACTGCCCGAGCTCGGCTACGACTACGCAGCACTTGAGCCGCACATTTCGGCGAAGATCATGGAGCTGCACCACAGCAAGCACCACGCTGCCTATGTAGCAGGCGCCAACAATGCTTTGGCCCAGTTGGCCGAGGCCCGCGACAAGGGCGACTTCGCCAACATCAACCGCCTCTCCAAGGACCTCGCGTTCCACACCGGCGGGCACATCAACCACTCCGTGTTCTGGAACAACATCTCCCCGGACGGCGGCGACAAGCCCGAGGGCGAGCTGGCCGCAGCCATCGACGATGCCTTCGGCTCCTTCGATGCATTCCGTGCCCAGTTCTCCGCGGCCGCGCTCGGCCTGCAGGGATCCGGCTGGGGCTTCCTCGCCTACGAGCCCATCGGCGGCAACCTCCTCATCGAGCAGCTTTACGACCAGCAGGGCAACGTCGCAGTCGGCACAACCCCGCTGCTCATGCTGGACATGTGGGAGCACGCCTTCTACCTGGACTACGTCAACGTCAAGGCTGACTACGTCAAGGCCTTCTGGAACATCGTCAACTGGGCAGACGTCGCGAAGCGCTTCGAAGCGGCCCGCGCGAACGCCACCGGGTTGATCGTTCTCTAGGGAACCGGTCCCGAATCGGTGAGTGACGCGGAATACACAAGGATGTAACAAACTTCACATTCAGGTGAATTTCGCCCAAATACCGGATTGTCTGCCCCCGCAGTTGCGGGGGCAGACGTAGTTAAACGTAAGATGGGTCACGGAAGGCGGTTAGCCTTCAGCAATGTGGCTGGTCGCCCTCCGATCTGATAATCACTTCTGCCCAATGATGTGCGGGAATTGTTAGTTGGAATCAAGATCCGACTCACTAGGTGTGCTTGCAAGAGCACCAAGGAGACTGAAATAGTGACCACCCGTATTGGTATCAACGGCTTTGGCCGCATCGGCCGCAACTACTTCCGCGCAGCACTCGCCCAGGGTGCGGACCTCGAAATTGTTGCGGTCAACGACCTCACGAGTCCCGAGGCACTTGCCCACCTTTTGAAGTACGACTCCGTCGGCGGTCGCCTGACCCAGACCGTTGAAGTCAAAGAGGGCAACCTCATTGTTGACGGCAACATCATCAAGGTCCTTGCAGAGCGCGATCCTGCGAACCTCCCCTGGGGCGAGCTGGGCGTCGACATCGTCATCGAGTCCACAGGCTTCTTCACCAAGGCTGCCGCCGCGCAGAAGCACATCGATGCAGGTGCCAAGAAGGTCCTGATCTCCGCTCCTGCCTCGGACGAAGACATCACCATCGTCATGGGCGTCAACCACGAGCTCTACGACCCCGCAGCGCACCACATCATTTCCAACGCTTCCTGCACCACCAACTGCCTCGGCCCGCTGGCCAAGGTCGTCAACGACGCCTTCGGCATCGAGCGCGGCCTCATGACCACGGTGCACGCCTACACGGCAGACCAGAACCTGCAGGACGGCCCCCACAGCGACCTTCGCCGTGCCCGCGCCGCAGCGATCAATATGGTTCCCACCTCCACGGGTGCTGCCAAGGCAATCGGCCTCGTGCTTCCGGAGCTGAAGGGCAAGCTCGACGGCTACGCCATCCGCGTCCCGGTCCCGACCGGTTCCGCCACGGACCTGACCGTCACCGTTTCCCGCGAAGTGACCGTCGAGGAAGTCAACGCCGCACTCAAGGCTGCCTCCGAGACCGAGCAGTTCAAGGGCATCCTCAGCTACACGGCAGATCCGATCGTCTCCTCGGACATCGTCGGCGATCCCTCTTCTTCGATCTTCGACTCCGGCCTCACCAAGGTCATCGGCAACCAGGTCAAGGTTGTTTCCTGGTATGACAACGAATGGGGCTACTCCAACCGCCTCGTTGACCTCACGGAGCTCGTCGCATCCAAGCTGGGCTAGGGTAGACACATGACTTCTCACACCCTCAACGAACTGATCGCTGAAGGTGTCCGCGGGCGGTACATTCTTGTCAGAAGTGACCTGAATGTGCCGCTCGACGGCTCTACGGTGACCGACGACGGCCGCATCAAGGCCTCGCTCCCGGTCATCGAAAAGCTCTCGGACGCCGGTGCCCGCGTGCTCGTCACGGCCCACCTGGGACGCCCCAAGGGCACTCCGGAGGCCAAGTATTCGCTCAAGCCGGCTGTAGCACGGCTTGCGGAGCTCGCCCCATTCAAGGTCCAGCTCGCGGACGACACCGTTGGCGGGTCCGCCAAGGAGTTGGCCGGGTCCCTGGACGACGGAGACGTCCTGGTCCTGGAGAACGTCCGCTTCGACGCCCGCGAAACCAGCAAGGACGACGCCGAGCGCGGCGCCTTCGCCGATGAACTCGTGGCGTTGACCGGCGACAACGGTGCCTATGTGGATGACGCCTTTGGTGCCGTCCACCGCAAGCACGCCAGCGTTTACGACGTCGCCACGAAGCTTCCTTCCTACCAGGGGGACCTCGTCCACACCGAGGTGGAGGTCCTGCGCAAACTCACCACGGATACCCAGCGCCCGTACGTCGTGGTTCTCGGCGGCTCCAAGGTCTCGGACAAGCTCGCCGTGATCGACAACCTCCTGGGCAAGGCTGACACGATCCTCGTAGGTGGCGGAATGCTGTTCACGTTCCTCGCAGCGGTTGGTCACAAGGTCGCGGGCAGCTTGCTCGAAGCTGACCAGATCCCCGTGGTCCAGGACTACCTCAAGCGCGCCTCCGACGCCGGCACCGCCTTCGTCATCCCCACCGACGTCGTGGTCGCAAGCCGCTTCGCCGCTGACGCCGAACACGAAGTGGTCGCCGCGGACGCGATCGAGGACAGTTCGTTCGGTGCCTCCGGCATTGGCCTGGACATCGGACCGGTATCCGCAGCGGCTTTCGCCGAGCAGATCAAGGCCGCCAAGACCGTGTTCTGGAACGGGCCCATGGGCGTCTTTGAATTCGAAGCCTTCTCGGGCGGCACCCGTGCCATCGCCCAGGCTTTGACCGAGACGCCGGCATTCACGGTAGTCGGCGGCGGCGATTCCGCCGCAGCAGTCCGGACCCTCGGCTTCGAGGACTCCCAGTTCGGACACATTTCCACCGGCGGCGGCGCAAGCCTGGAATACCTTGAAGGCAAGGATCTTCCCGGCCTGAGCGTTCTGGACCGCTAAGGCTACACGGCCGGCGGGGCGCCCTCCCTGGAAGGCAAGCGCCCCGCCGGCTTCCCTATCTCAACGCATCTTTGGAGCACACGTGACAACTTCTGCCAACGGAAACTTCATCCGCAAGCCCTTCATTGCCGGCAACTGGAAGATGAACATGGACCACGTCCAGGGCATCACCCTGCTGCAGAAGCTGGCATGGACCCTCTCCGACGCCAAGCACGACTACAGCCGGGTGGAGGTTTCGGTCTTCCCGCCGTTCACCGACCTGCGCGGCGTGCAGACCCTCGTCCAGGGTGACGAGCTGGAGGTCGTCTACGGCGGACAGGACCTTTCGCAGTTCGACTCCGGAGCGTACACCGGCGATATCTCCGGCCAGTTCCTCAACAAGCTCGGTTGCGCTTACGTCCTGGTGGGACACAGCGAACGCCGCACCATCCACAACGAGGACGACCAGCTCCTCAACGCAAAGGTCAAGGCAGCGTTCCGGCACGGGGTCACGCCGGTCCTGTGTGTCGGCGAGGGCCTTGAGGTCCGCCAGGCGGGCACCCATGTGGAGCACACGCTTGCCCAGTTGCGCGCCGGCGTCGACGGCCTTTCTGCAGAGCAAGCAGCCGAACTGGTTGTCGCGTACGAGCCTGTCTGGGCCATCGGAACGGGCGAAGTCGCGGGTCCCGAAGACGCACAGGAGATGTGCGCCGCGATCCGTTCAGAGCTCGCATCTTTGTTCGACGATGCCGTGGCTGCCAAGACCCGGCTCCTCTACGGCGGTTCGGTCAAGGCCAACAATGCGGCAGCGATCATGGCCGAGAGCGACGTCGACGGGCTGCTGGTGGGTGGCGCGAGCCTGGACCCCGCCGAGTTTGCTAACATTGTCAGGTTCGAGAGCCACCTCAGCGCGGCTTAGTCCGTTTTAGGTTCCGCTCCCGTTTTCCGTTCTTCTGAAAGGCCGTCGTGGACGTTCTTCAAGTCATTCTGCAGATTCTGCTGGGCATCACCAGCCTTCTGCTGACGCTGCTCATCCTCCTCCACAAGGGGCGTGGCGGCGGGTTGTCCGATATGTTTGGCGGTGGCATGAGCTCAGGATTGAGTTCTTCAGGTGTCGCAGAGCGAAACCTCAACCGCTTCACCATCGTCTTGGGCTGCACTTGGGGCGTCGTGATCATTGGACTTGGCCTCATCATGCGTTTCACCACGGGCGGAGACTCCTAGCACTGCCGCCGTCGGATCCTCGCACTCGAGGTGTCCTCTCATTAGACTAGGCTGCATGGCCTTCAGCGCCATGCAGCCGAACTCTCAAGGGGATCGACGATGGTTCATGGTACTTCAGGATTCCGGGGCACACGTGCCGGCGTAACAGCTGGATCGGCCCCGAGGAACCAACCCGACTCTGTTGGTGGCGAGAGCTTGCCGCGTATTCGTGTTCCCTATTGGTGCGCCAAGGGACATGAGACGCGGCTTGTTTTCGTTAAGCTCCCGGAAGATCAAATCCCGATCCGGTGGGACTGCCCGAAATGTGGCCTGGTTGCCGTCCGCGAACAGGGCGAAGCCACCATGGAACGCGCCGACGACGAAGTCTTCAAGAGCCACCTGGACTACGTTAAAGAAAGACGCTCCAGCCAGGACGCGGAAATCGTCCTGGCCGGAGCGCTCAAGCGGTTACGCGCCCGCGGGGTCCTTACGGACGAGCTGCTGGGGGACACGTGAGGCTGCATTCTCATCGATGAGCCATAGGGTCCTCGAACGGCCACTAGGACCGGAGGCGGGAACCTGGACCGGGTTGGCCCCGGCGAGGGCCAGGCCCACGGCTCCGGCCTTGTCCTCGCCTGCCACAACCATCCAGATTTCCTGGGCTGAGTTGATGGCGGGCAACGTCAGCGAAATCCTCGACGGCGGTGGCTTGGGGGAGTTCTCGACGCCCACCACCGTACGGTCCTTCACGCGGATACCCGCTTGCTCGGGGAAGAGCGAGGCAATGTGCGCATCCGGACCCACACCGAGCAGCAGGACGTCGAAGCGAGGCAACTCGCCGGCCTCCTCCGGACGATTGTCCGAAGTATCCGCGGCGTGCTCGGCTTCGGCTGCAGCCTTGAGCCGGGCCGCGTAGTCCGCTGCGGCCTCGTCCGCGGTGGCGAACTCATCCGACGAGCCCGGTTCGTGCACCCGGTCCGGGTCCACCGGCAGGCTGGAGAGCAGTGCCTCACGCGCTTGCACGGTGTTGCGGTCTGTGCTGTCCTTGCCAACGAAACGCTCGTCACCCCACCAGAAGTTCACCCGGGACCAGTCAACGGCGGGCGCCGCGGGCGAGTCGGCAACCGCTTTGAGGGTGCCGATGCCCACGGTTCCGCCGGTGAGGACCACAGTGGCTTCGCCGTGCTTGTCCTGGACGTCCACCAGCTTGGTGATGAGCCGTGCTGCGATCGCGGCCATGAGGACGGCGGAGTCGGGATGGATGCTTACTCTGGGGTCAGCGCTCACTGGGACGGTCACTCCTTGCTATTGGTTCGGGGCAGTCCCATAGTAATCACTTCTCCAAAGATCTCGTCGGGGTCGAGACGGCGGAGTTCTTCGGCGAGGCAGTCCCGCAGGCTGCGGCGCGGTAGTGATATCCGCTGGGCGGGCTGGCCCGGCTGGGTCAGTTCCGCGATGGTGAGCCCGGGACGGACCAGTTGGACGTCGCCGGTGGCGCGGCTCAGCCGTACCCTGCGGATGCCTGTTCCTGCCGGGTCGGCGACGATCGTGACCGGGGCCTCGAGGAACAGGGTGAGCCAGGCGGCCAGCAGCAGGGTGCTGGGGGAGTCCGAAGCGCCCTCGACGGCGATGGCCGTGACGGGCGATTCGTCTACCTGGTCCAGGGCCGCGGCGAGTTGCAGGCGCCAGTTGGTCAGGCGTGTCCAGGCGAGGTCGGTGTCGCCTGCCCGGTACGTTTTCCGGATCCGGGCCAAGGCCGCTGCGGGGTCGGCCTCGTTGGCGGAGTCCGTGATGCGGCGGTGCGCGATGCGTCCGATGGAGGTCTCGCAGGCGTTCTCGGGCGCTCCGTGCGGCCACCAGGCCACGATCGGCGCGTCGGGGAGGAGCAGTGCCGCGACGAGGGATTCGCTCTCCTTGGCGAGCTCCCCGTAGCCGCGCAGCACGATGACCTCCGATGCTCCGGCGTCGCCGCCCACCCGGATCTGGGCGTCGAGGCGGTTGGGCGCTTCGCTGCCGGCGTCCGCGAGGACGATGATGCGGCAGGGGTGTTCGCGGCTGGCCTCGTTGGCTGCCTCGATGGCTTCTTCCTCCAGACCGGACTTGGTGACGACGACAAGGGTCAGGACGCGTCCGAGGGCGATCACGCCTCCCTGCTCGCGCAGGGAGGTGATCTTCTTGGAGATCTTGGAGGTGGTGGTGTCGGGAAGATCTACGATCATGGCCTTCTCCAGGTTCGTCCGTCGCGGGCAAGCAGCTCGTCGGCCGAGGCCGGGCCCCAGCTGCCGGGGGCATAGGGCTCGGGCTGTTCGTCGAGTCCGGCCCAGTATTCTTCGAAGGGGTCCAGAATCTTCCAGGACTCCTCGACTTCCTGGTGCCGGGGGAAGAGCGGCGGCTCGCCCAGCAGCACGTCCAGGATGAGGCGTTCATAGGCTTCGGGACTGGACTCGGTGAACGAGTGTCCGTAGCCGAAGTCCATGGTGACGTCGCGGACTTCCATCTGGGTGCCCGGGACCTTGGAGCCGAAGCGGATCGTGGCGCCCTCGTCGGGCTGGACCCGGATGACCACGGCATTCTGGCCGAAGTCGTCCTCGCCGTGGCCACGGAAGAGCAGGTTGGGGGCGCGTTTGAACACCACGGCGATTTCCGTGACGCGCCGGCCCAGGCGCTTGCCCGCCCGAAGGTAGAACGGCGCGCCGGCCCAACGCCGGGTGTTGATGTCCAGGCGGATGGCCGCGTAGGTTTCGGTCTTGGAATCCGCCGGAATGCCCTCTTCCTCGAGGTAGCCCTGGACCAGTTCCCCGCCCTGCCAGCCGCCGGTGAACTGGCCGCGTGCCGAGTGGGTGGACAGGTCTTCGGGGAGCCTGACCGCTGCCAGGACCTTTTCCTTTTCGGCACGCAGGTCATCGGCGTTGAAGGAGATGGGCTCCTCCATGGCCGTCAGCGCGAGCAACTGCAGGAGGTGGTTCTGGATGACATCGCGGGCCGCGCCGACGCCGTCGTAATAACCGGCACGCCCGCCGGTACCGATGTCCTCGGCCATGGTGATCTGGACGTGGTCAACGTAGTTGGCGTTCCAGAGCGGCTCGAACAGCTGGTTGGCGAAGCGCAGCGCCAGGATGTTCTGGACCGTTTCCTTGCCCAGGTAGTGGTCAATGCGGAAAACCGCGTCCGGCGGGAAGACCGACTCCACGATGTCGTTGAGCTTGCGCGCCGATGCCAGGTCGTGGCCGAAGGGCTTCTCGATCACCACGCGGCGCCACTGCCCGTCGCCGGCCTGCGCCAGTCCGTGCTTGGAGAGCTGCTGGCAGACCTGTTCGAAGGCCTTGGGCGGAATGGACAGGTAGAAACCATGATTACCGCGCGTGCCGCGGGTCTCGTCCAGTTCGTCAAGCGTGGCGCTGAGCCGCTTGAACGCCTGATCGTCGTCGAACTCCCCCTGGACGAAGCGGATGCCCTCGGAGAGCTGGTTCCAGACGGCGTCGTCGAACGGGGTCCGGGAGTGCGCCTTGACGTTCTCCTTGACCTCGTCCGCGAAGTCCTCGTTGCTCCAGTCCCGCCGACCGAAGCCGACGAGCGCGAAGCTCGGCGGCAACAGCCCGCGGTTGGCGAGGTCGTAGACCGCCGGCATGAGTTTCTTGCGGGCGAGGTCACCGGTGACTCCGAAGAACACCAATGACGACGGCCCTGCGATGCGGTTCAGGCGCCGGTCCCGGGGATCCCGGAGGGGATTGCGGTGGCTTGCCTTTCCGGTGGACCGGTAACCGATTTCAGTTTCTGGCATGTTTGGGTTTGTGCCTTAGCTTTCGAGCGCGCTGGCCTGGCCGGCCAACGCGGCGACAATGTCCTGGAGCTGGGCAACGCCGGCCCCACGATCCGTGAGGTGCAGCCGCAGGACCGGACGGCCGTGGTTCTCGAGAACCTGGGCATCACCGGCCGCCTGGGCTGTGATCAGTTGACCGAAAGTGAACGGGCGTTCCGGGATGGCGATATCGCCGGTCGCGGAGGCCGTCACCTGCAGGAACGAACCGATGGCCGGTCCGCCCTTGTGGAATTGTCCGGTGGAGTGCAGGAAGCGCGGACCCCAGCCGAAAGTGACCGGCCGGCCGCTGACGCCGGCGAGTTCGTCGCGGATGCCTTCCAGCTGCGCGAACGCGATCCGGTCGAAATATGCCTGGACGCTCAGGTAGCCGTCCGTGCCGAGTTCGCCGAGGAGCGCCTTGACGGCGTCGGCGGCCGTTGCCGCGTCGCCGAGCCACGCACCCCCGCGGACCTCGATCGCGCCGTCGACGAAGTTCGCCGGCGTCGGCTCGGGACGGGCGTCCAGGAGGCCGCGCGCCGCGATCTTGGCTGCCTCGACGTCGGGCTGGTCAAAGGGGTTGATGCCGAGTAGGCGCCCTGCGACCGAAGTGGCGAATTCCCAGACGAACATCTGGGTGGCCAGGCCACCAGCGATGGCGGCCTCGTTTTCACCGAGTTCGACGTCGGAATCCGCACCGACGAGGCGGATCACCAGGACGTCCTGCGCGCCGCTGCTGACCTCGGGCGCGGAAGGACCTGCAACAACCGGCAGAACTCCCGTGCCAAGCTTGCCGGTGGACTCGGCGATGAGCTGCTCGGCCCAGTCAGCGAATCCGACGATTCCGGAACCGTCTTCGACGATCACGATCTTGTTGCGCAGCGGGGTGGTTCCGCCGAGCGCAGCACCGAGCCGGAGCCCGATGTTTTCGGGGGAGTCTTCGTTGAGGATCTCCGCAGCTTCCTCGGCCTCGTCCAGGAAGGCCTGGATGTCGACCCCGGCGAGGCCACTGGGAACCAATCCGAAAGCGGTCAGCGCCGAAAAACGGCCGCCGACGTTCGGGTCGGCGTTGAAGACGGCACGGTAGCCGGCTTCACGGGAGGCCTTGTCCAGCGGGGAACCGGGATCGGTCACGACGACGATGCGGCTCTTGGCATCGATGCCGGCCTCGGTGAAGGCCTGCTCGAATACCCGCCGCTGCGAGTCGGTCTCCACGGTGGAGCCTGACTTGGAAGAGACCACGATGGCGGTCTCGGCCAGGCGGTCCGCGAGGGCAGCACCGACCTGTTCGGGGTCTGTGCTGTCCAGCACGGTCAGCTCGACGCCAGCGGTGCCGGCAATGACCTCGGGGGCAAGCGAAGAGCCGCCCATGCCACACAGGACAATGCGGGAGACTCCTTCGGCCCGGAGGGCATCCCGGAGTTCCAGGATCCCTTCGACCAAAGGCTGGGAAACGGTTGCCGCTTCCACCCATCCGAGACGGATGGCGGACTCGGATTCGGCATCCGGACCCCACAAAGTGTGGTCCTTCGCGAAAATCCTCGTGGCAATCCGGTCCTCGACAAGTGCCGGGATGTGCTGCTCAATGGCCTGCTGCGCAGACCCGCTGGCGTCGTAGCTGAGAGTGCTCATGTGGGTTAGGAAGCCTTCCGTGCAGAGGCGAGGGCGCCTTCGACGTCGGCCAGAAGTTCCTTCCAGCTGGCGACGAACTTGTCCAGGCCCTCGGATTCGAGGATTGCGACGACGTCGTTGTAGGAGATGCCCAGGCCCTCCAGTGCGTTGAGGACGCTGTTTGCTTCCTCGTAGGTGCCTGAGATGGTGTCACCGGTGACTACGCCGTGGTCGAACGTGGCGTCGAGGGTCTTTTCCGGCATGGTGTTGACGACGCCGGCGGCGACCAGTTCGGTGACGTACAGGGTGTCCGGGTATGCCGGGTCCTTCACGCCGGTCGAAGCCCACAGCGGGCGCTGCGGGAGCGCGCCGGCCTCGGCCAGGACTGCCCAGCGCTCGGTGGAGAACAGCTCTTCGTAGACCTGGTACGCCAGGCGGGCGTTGGCAACGCCTGCCTTGCCCTTGAGGGCCTTGGCTTCATCGGTGCCGAGGGCATTGAGGCGCTTGTCGATCTCAGTGTCCACGCGGGAGACGAAGAAGGACGCCACCGAGTGGATCTTGGAGAGGTCGTGGCCGTTTTCCTTGGCCAGCTCGAGGCCGGACTGGAAGGCGTTGATGACGGCGCGGTAGCGCTCCAGGGAGAAGATCAGGGTCACGTTGACGCTGATGCCTTCGGCCAGGGTTGCCGTGATGGCGGCGAGGCCTTCAAGGGTTGCCGGGATCTTGATGTGGACGTTGTCCTTGTTGACCTTCTTGTACAGGTGCTTGGCCTCGGCAATGGTGCCTTCGGTGTCCCATGCCAGGCGGGGGTCCACCTCGATGGAGACACGGCCATCGACGCCCTTGCTCGCTGCCGCGACCGGTGCGAGGAGGTCGCACGCGTCGGCGACGTCGCGGGTGGTGATCTCGAAGACAGTTTCTTCGACGGTGGCGCCCTTGGCGGCCTCTTCGGAAATCACGGCGTCGTAGTCGCTGCCGGCAGTGATGGCGGCGTGGAAGATGGACGGGTTGGTGGTGACGCCAACCACGTTCTTCTCGTCGATGAGCTTCTGCAAGGTGCCGCTGGACAGGCGTTCCCGGGAAAGGTCGTCAAGCCAGATGGACACACCGGCGTCGGAAAGCTGCTGGGTGGGAGTCGTAGTCATTTCTTTAATCTCCTTGGAAATCTGTTCGTTGCTGTCGGATTCGTCTCAGACGCGATTTCAGCTACCGAGACCCGCGAGGGAGTCCTTGGCGGCGGCGGCGACTGCTTCTGCCGTGATGCCGAACTCCTTGAAGAGCCGCTTGTAGTCCGCCGAGGCGCCGAAGTGCTCGAGGCTGATGGAGCGTCCGGCGTCGCCGACGAATTCCTTCCAGCCCAGTGCCAGACCGGCTTCGACCGAGACGCGGGCCTTGACGGCGGCCGGGAGGACGGACTCACGGTAGGCGGAGTCCTGCTTGTTGAACCACTCGACGCACGGCATCGAGACGACGCGGGTGGCGATGCCTTCGGCCTGGAGCGCTTCGCGGGCGTTCACCGCGAGCTGGACCTCGGAACCGGTGCCGATCAGGATGACGTCGGCCGGGACCGTGACGCCGTCCTTCGAAGCCTCTGCCAGGACGTAGCCGCCCTTCGCGACGCCTGCGGTGGAGCCGAAAGTGTCACCCTCGGCGATGCCCTCGCCGCGTGCGTAGGTCGGGATGTTCTGGCGGGTCAGCACGATGCCTGCCGGGTTCTCGTGGTTTTCCAGCATGGTCTTCCATGCTGCGGCAACCTCGTTGGCGTCGCCGGGGCGGACAACGTCCAGGCCCGGGATGGCGCGCAGGGTGGACAGCTGTTCCACCGGCTGGTGGGTGGGGCCGTCTTCGCCCAGGCCGATGGAGTCGTGGGTCCAGACGTACAGCGACGGAACACCCATGAGGGCGCCAAGGCGGATCGCGGGACGCTGGTAGTCACTGAAGATCAGGAACGTGCCGGAGAACGCCCGGGTGCGGCCGTGCAGGGAGATGCCGTTCACGATCGACGCCGCGGCGTGCTCGCGGATGCCGAAGTGCAGCACCCGGCCGTAGGGGTTGCCCTTCCAAGCGCCGGTGGAGCGCGAGGCCGGAATGAACGACGGCGACCCCTCGATGGTGGTGTTGTTGGACTCCGCGAGGTCGGCCGAGCCGCCCCACAGTTCCGGCAGGACCGGGCCGATCGCATTCAGGACCTTGCCGGATGCGGCGCGGGTGGAAACTTCCTTGCCGGCTTCGAACACCGGCAGCGCGGCGTCGAGCTCGACAGGAAGCTTCTTGGCCTCGATGCGCTCAAGCAGTGCAGCGCCCTCCGGGTTGGCGGTCTGCCATGCCTCGAAGGATGCCTGCCATTCGCTGCGCTCGGCTGCGCCGCGTTCGACGACGGCGCGGGCGTGTGCCAGGACGTCCTCGTCAACCTGGAAGGAACGCTCGGGGTCGAAGCCCAGGACTTCCTTCAGGGCTGCAACTTCCTCGGCGCCGAGGGCGGAACCGTGGATCTTGCCGGTGTTCTGCTTCTTGGGGGCAGGGTAACCGATGATGGTGCGCAGCGAGATGATGGACGGCTTGGACGTCTCGGCCTTCGCGGCGAGCAGGGCATCGTAGAGCTCCTGGACGTCTTCGACGTATTCGCCGGTCTTGGTCCAGTCCACGCGCTGGGTGTGCCAGCCGTAGGCTTCGTAGCGCTTGAGCACGTCTTCGGTGAACGCGATGTCGGTGTCGTCTTCGATGGAGATGTGGTTCTCGTCGTAGATCACCACGAGGTTGCCCAGTTCCTGGTGTCCGGCCAGGGAGGAAGCTTCCGAGGTGACGCCTTCCTGGAGGTCGCCGTCGGAGGCAATGACCCAGATGGTGTGGTCGAACGGGCTCTCGCCGGCGGGAGCATCGGCGTCGAACAGGCCGCGTTGACGGCGCTGCGAGTAGGCGAAGCCCACCGAGGAGGCCAGGCCCTGGCCCAGCGGGCCGGTGGTGATCTCGACGCCGGCGGTGTGCTTGTACTCCGGGTGGCCCGGGGTCAGCGACCCCCAGGTGCGCAGGGCCTCGAGGTCCTTCAGCTCCAGGCCGTAGCCGGAAAGGAACAGCTGGATGTACAGGGTCAGCGACGTGTGTCCGGGGGACAGGATGAACCGGTCACGGCCGATCCAGTCCGGGTGCTTCGGGTCGTGGCGCATCAGCTTCTGGAACAGCAGGTAGGCGGCCGGTGCAAGGCTCATGGCCGTACCGGGGTGACCGTTGCCGACCTTCTCGACGGCGTCAGCGGCCAAAACGCGGACGGTGTCCACGGCACGCTGGTCCAGGCTGGTCCAAGTCAGTTCTTGCTCTTCCAAATGTGGCACGTAAACCGAGCCCCTCTCTGTGCTGACGGCTGGTGACGGCACATGGCAAGCCTCGGGCACAGGATGGCGCCCGCTGCGAAGTTCCTACCAGCCGTTCACCATTGAAACGTTGATCTATCATCCAGACATGCAAATCTGAGAATACGCTTTCTCGGAAACCTGCGTGAGCTGATCTGCAGACAGCTTAGCCCGGTTCGCAGCCTCGAATGGCGGGAATCTCAAAAAATGGACGCATATTCCGTTTTATGAATCACCGCGACGTCAAAGTGCCGGTGAACTTTCGGAAACAATGGAAAGTTCGCCGGTGCCGTGGCGTCGGACGGGCCACGGTATGATATCTGGAGGCCACCAGCGGCGAGTGCGCCACCGCGGGAAACCCGCCTTGACAACACCAGCAAAGAACAGAGTGACTGCCAACGTGAGCACAACAGATACGCCCCTCAATGCTTCCCCGGCTGTGGGGAAGCGCGGAATGTCCCGTAAGTTCAAGGCGTATCTGGCACTGACCAAACCCCGCGTGATCGAGTTGCTGCTGGTCAGCACCCTGCCCACCATGATCTTCGCGGAACGGGGCTTCCCCTCCGTCGGCTTGATACTCGCCACGTTGGTGGGCGGTGCGTTCGCAGCCGGCAGCGCAGGGGTCTTCAACTGTTACATCGACCGCGACATCGACAAGTTGATGCACCGCACCGAAAAGCGTCCCCTCGTGACGGGCGAAGTCACCCCCCGCGAAGCACTCGTCTTCGCGTGGATCCTTGGAGCTGCCTCCATCGCCATCCTGTGGTTCGGGGCCAACCCGCTGTCGGCGTGGCTAGGCCTTGGTGCGATTGTTTTCTATGTTGTCATCTACACGATGATCCTCAAGCGCCGCACGGCACAGAACATCGTATGGGGCGGTGCCGCCGGCTGCTTCCCCGTGCTGATCGCCTGGGCGGCGGTGACAAACACTGTTGAGTGGCCCGCCGTCGTGCTCTTCATGGTGATTTTCCTGTGGACACCTCCGCACTACTGGCCGCTGTCCATGCGGTACGGCGAGGACTACCGCAACGCCAACGTCCCCATGCTGGGTGCCATCGCCGGCGCCAAGGTGGTTTCCGTCCAGGTGGTTCTTTATGCCTGGGCCATGGTGGTGTGCTCGCTGCTTTTGGTGCCGGTGGGCCGCGCGGGCTGGGTATACACCATCGCCGCTGTCCTTGCGGGCGCCTGGTTCCTATATGAATCCCATGCCCTCTACAACCGGGCGCAGGGCGGGGACGTCTCGAACAAGGGAGCCATGAAGGTCTTCCACGGCTCCATCAGCTACCTGACGCTTCTCTTCATTGCCCTCGCGGTGGACCCGTTCATCGGTTCCCCGATCATCGGCGGCTGACGGCCGCTCACCTTCAGAGGTAAAACAGAAGACCCTCCTTCACGTCGCATGACGTGAAGGAGGGTCTTTCGTTTGGTCGCTTGGGCGGGCGCTTAGGCAGAGGCGAGCGGCCGCCCGGGCGCTAGAGCTTCGGGCTGAACCGTGCCACATCCGCCGCGTTCGTGGCGGCACTCATGAGCAGGGCGGCACCCAGCATGTGGGCGCCTACCAGGAGGGCAGGGATGCCGTTGTAGTACTGGGCAAAGCCAATGACCGCCTGCAGGACCGTCACGGCGAGCAGCAGCAGCGCCGCAGCGCGGAACGGGCCGGTGATTCCCTTGCGCAGGACGAAGTAGACGGCGAAGACGGCTCCGGCCGTGATGAGGTACGCCGGCACTGCGTGGATGTGGGAGAAGAGGTCCCAATCGAGGTCGTTGCGCGGCGCGTTGGCGTCCCCGGCGTGCGGTCCGGCGCCGGTCACCACGACGCCGAGGCACACAGCGACTGCAGAAAAGAACGCGACGGCGGTCATGACGGGGCCCATGGCGCCCGGGATCGGTGCCAACGGCCGTTTCATGAAGCGGCCGGTCCGGCCATAGGCGCGGTTGACGAGGAGCGTGGAGAAGACGACCAAGGCCATGGAAACCAGGAAGTGCAGTCCGACAACCCAGGGGTTCAGATTGGACAGCACGGTGATGCCGCCGATGATGGCCTGTGCCGGGATGCTGGCGAGCAGGCCCACGGCCAGGAGGAAGAGGTCGCGACGCTCCTTGCGGAGGTTCCACAAATAGACCAGCATGAGGACGGCGACGGCGGCCAAGGCGAACGTCAGCATGCGGTTGCCGAACTCGATGAAGCCGTGGATGCCCATCTCCGGCGTATTCACGAGCGAACCGCTGGTGCAGCGCGGCCATGTCGGGCAACCGAGCCCAGAGGATGTCAGCCGGACCGCGCCGCCGGTGACCACGAGGACCACCTGGCCGATCAGGGACAACATCGCCAGCCTGCGGATGGTGCTGTTGACTTCCGTGGGCAGCTTGGCGGCCAACTGCTGGATGGACTTCGGGAGGCGGGAAGCCGTGCTCACAGTTTTCTCAATTCTCGGTACTCAATTCACGCTGACGGTTCGGTTCCACAACGGGACGCTCAGTTCCATTTGAACCAGCGGACGGCGGCCGCGCCAGGGACGATTGTCCACAGCAACAGCACAAGAACGTAGGGCAGGGAGACGCTGCCGTGGAGGAAAGCGTCCCTGAGTGACTGTCCCAGGGCTCCGGAGGGCAGGAAATGCACGATGTTCTGTGCCAGGTCCGGCAAGCGCTCGGCAGGAACCACGATTCCGCCGAGGGCGCCCAGCAGGATCCAGAGCAGGTTGGTGATGGCGAGGGTTGCCTCCGGCCGCACCGTGCCGGCAACCAGGAGCCCGAGCGCCGTGAACGCTGCAGCACCGAGAACCAGCAGCCCCAGGCCGGGAAGCCAACCTTCGGGACGCGGATGCCAGCCCAGCAACGCCGCCACGGCGCCGATCACCAGGACCTGGAGAACCAGGACGGCCAAGACGGCGATGATCTTGCCGGCGATGAGGCCCGTCCGGCCAAGGGGAGTGGTCGAGAGGAAGCGGAGCACGCCGTAGCGGCGGTCGAACCCCGTGGCAATGCCCTGGCCGGTGAAGGCCGTGGACATGGCACACAGTGCGAGAACGCCCGGGGTTGCGATGTCCACCCGATTGGCGCCCAGGCCATCGAGCAGCGGTGTGACGGTGAGTCCCACCAAGGCCAGCAAGGGCATGATCACCGCGAGGATCAGCTGCTCGCCGTTCCGGATCATGGTCAAAGTTTCGTAGCGGCCCTGCAGCAGGATCCTGCGCGTCAAGGGCGCGGGGCCGGCGTCGGGTGTGCTGAGGGCGGGGGCTGCGTTGGTCATCGGATGTCCCTTCCGGAAATGTCCAGGAAAACGTCTTCCAAGCTGCGCGCCTCCAAGCGAAGGGACGCCGGCATGATGCCCTTCTCGGCCCACCAAGCCGTGAGCTTCGCCAGATGTTGCGGCGTCAGCGTGCCGGCGATCGCGTAGCTGCCCGCCCGGCTTTCGGTGATGGTCAGTTCGTCGCCGATGGCTGCCGCAATATCCAGGCCGGCCGGGGCGTCAAAGAACAGGGTGCGTTCGGTCACGCCGTCCATGGCCTCGTGGCCGTGGCTCAACAAGTCGGCGACGGTGCCCTCAGCGACGTTGCGGCCGGCGTCGATGATGTAGACATAGTCCGCAAGCCTCTGGGCGTCATCCATGAGGTGCGTGGTGAGGATGATGCCCATGCCGGCGTAGCGCAGTTCGGCGATGAGCTCGAAGACGATTTGGCGGGACTGGGGATCGAGTCCCGCGCTGGGCTCGTCCAGGAACAGGACTTCGGGATTGCCGATCAGGGCAGCCGCAAGCGAGAGCCGTTGCTTTTGGCCGCCGGACAAGCGGCGGACGCCGGTGCGGCTGAAGGTGTCGATGCCCAAGCGCTCCACGAGCCCGTCCAAGGGAAGGGGGTTCCGGTACATGCCCGCGATGTGCCGAAGCAAGGGGATGGGACGGGCCGACGGCGGGAGGCCGCCGTCCTGCAGCATCACGCCGACGCGCGAACGAAGGTCCGCCCCGGCCGTGTCAGGGTCTTCGCCGAGGAGTTCGATGCGGCCGCCGGTACGCTTTTGAAGGCCTTGCGCGCATTCGAGCGTTGTTGTCTTGCCTGCACCGTTGGCACCCAGCAAGGCAGTGATCTGGCCGCGTTCTGCGAGCATTGACAGTCCGCTGACTACCCGGAGCATCTTGCCGTCAAGGGAAGCCAGCGGGCCAACGTCCTTGATGAGTCCATCGATGGTGAGGACAGGGGATTCGGGAGATCGCACCAAAGTATTCTACGTGAAGTAGTAGGGGTGCAGGGGGGAAGGTGCCGCAGGCCAGCCTTGCCTTACTGGATGCACGGACTAAATTACGACATGATTGTGTTGTGTATTCCATGAGGAGTTCTGTTTCCGTGCCCGCAAGGCACAGCGCCGTCGTGCCTGTGCCCGGTGGCACAGCCGTCGGCGTGGCCGATGCGGAAGACCGCACCCGGGACCGCGTTCTCAACGCGGTGCTGGAACACGGTCCTGTCAGCGCGGCTGAACTTGGCGACATGCTGGGCTTCACCCCTGCAGCTGTCCGCCGGCACCTGGATCACCTTCAGCGTGCCGGGGTCATCGAGGTAAAACGCGTCGCGAAGGCGGGTGCCGGCGCAGGCCGGCCGGCCCGTCGCTACGTGCTCAGCTCCCAAGGCCAGTCGAAACTCGGAGATGACTACCTTAACATTGCAAGTTCCGCGCTGCGGCGGCTGCGGGACCTTGCCGGCGAACAAGCAGTCAGGGACTATGCAGTAGAGCGCTTCGCCGAGATGGAACAGCGCTACGCACCCGAAGTCGACCGGGCGGGTTCCGATATCGCAGCCCGCGCCGTGGCCCTTTCCAAGGCGCTGAGCAGGGACGGATACGTCGCGTCGGCTGCGTCGATTGAGACCAAGTCGCCCTTGCCCGCTTCCCTCTCGAGCGTCCAGCTGTGCCAGGGCCATTGCCCCATCCAGCAGCTCGCCGCGGAATTCCCCGTTTTTTGTGACACTGAGACCGAACTGTTTTCCCGTTTGGTCGGCGTCGATGTCCGCAGGCTCTCCACCCTCGCGCAGGGCGGGCATGTCTGCACCACCCACATTCCTACCGGCAGGCCAGCCGCCAAGGAGGCCCTCGGGTTTCCCAAGCTGCGGGCCACGCCCCATGTCGAATCCAACAATCAGTAAGAAAGGCCGTGATGACGGGTCAATTAGCTGAAGGAACAGCAGAGAAAGCGCTAGCTGACGGTGCTGTGATCTCGGAGATTCTGGAGAAGAATCCCGAGCTGCACGGTATTGGCAACTACGAGTACGGATGGGCTGACAAGAACGACGTCGGCGCGAACGCACGCCGTGGTCTCAACGAAGAGGTAGTCCGCGACATTTCGGCCAAGAAGAACGAGCCGCAATGGATGCTGGACCTCCGCCTGAAGGGCTTGAAGTACTTCGACCGCAAGCCCATGCCCACCTGGGGTGCAGACCTCTCCGGCATCGACTTCGACAACATCAAGTACTTTGTGCGCTCCACCGAGAAGCAGGCTGCCACGTGGGAAGACCTCCCCGAGGACATCCGCAACACCTACGAGAAACTGGGCATCCCGGAAGCCGAGCGCAGCCGCCTCGTGTCCGGCGTGGCCGCGCAGTACGAGTCCGAGGTTGTGTACCACCAGATCCGCGAGGACCTGGAAAAGCAGGGAGTCATCTTCCTGGACACCGACACCGCGCTCCGCGAGCACCCGGAGATCTTCCAGGAGTACTTCGGCACCATCATTCCGGTGGGCGACAACAAGTTCGCGTCGCTGAACACGGCCGTGTGGTCCGGCGGTTCCTTCGTGTACGTTCCCAAGGGCGTCCACGTGGACATCCCGCTGCAGGCCTACTTCCGCATCAACACCGAGAACATGGGCCAGTTCGAACGCACCCTGATCATCGCGGACGAGGATTCCTACGTCCACTACATCGAAGGCTGCACCGCTCCGATCTACACCTCGGACTCGCTGCACTCCGCCGTCGTGGAAATCATCGTGAAGAAGGGCGCCCGCGTCCGTTACACGACCATCCAGAACTGGTCCACGAACGTGTACAACCTGGTCACCAAGCGCGCCATCTGCGAAGAAGGCGCCACCATGGAATGGATCGACGGCAACATCGGCTCCAAGGTGACCATGAAGTACCCGGCTGTCTACCTGGTCGGCGAGCACGCCAAGGGTGAGACCCTGTCCATCGCCTTCGCCGGCGAAGGCCAGCACCAGGACACCGGCTCGAAGATGGTCCACATCGCGCCGAACACCAAGAGCTCCATCATTTCCAAGTCCGTGGCCCGCGGCGGCGGTCGTGCGGCCTACCGGGGCCTGGTCCAGGTCCGCGAAGGCGCCAAGCACTCCGCCAACACCGTGCGTTGCGACGCCTTGTTGGTTGACACCATTTCCCGTTCAGACACCTATCCCTACATCGACATCCGCGAGGATGACGTGGTGATGGGTCACGAGGCCACCGTTTCCCGAGTCAGTGAGGAGCAGCTCTTCTATCTGATGTCTCGCGGTATGCCCGAGGACGAGGCCATGGCCATGATCGTGCGCGGCTTCATTGAGCCGATTGCCCGGGAGTTGCCTATGGAATACGCCCTTGAACTCAACCGCCTGATTGAACTGCAGATGGAAGGATCCGTCGGTTAGCAATGACTGAAATCACTACTGAAAAGGCCCGCATCGGCGCGCCATCGGCACACCGCTTTATTGACGGCTTCACCGAAGAGGGCGAGAACCTCTCACCGGTCAACACCGGCACCAACACGTCTTCCACCTCGGAAAAGACGTCGGAACAGGGTCCTTCGGCCGGACCGCTTGCGGGCGCCTCGGCCAAGAGCCACTCCCACGGCGGCGGCGTTGGAATTCCGGACAGCTCGCGCGCAGGTCGGCTGACCTCGTACAAGCTGGCCGACTTCAAGCCCCTCACCGGGCTTGAGGAAGACTGGCGCTTCACCCCGCTCAAGCGGCTTCGCGGCCTTCACAACGAGGTCCTCTCCGGTTCGGCACCGTCCGTCGCCGTTACCGCCCCGGAGGGCGTCGTCGTCGAGACCGTGGGGCGGGACGACGTCCGCATCGGCTCGGCAGCCATCCCGGAGGACCGCGTGTCCGCCAACGCTTGGGAGAACTTCACCGAGGCCACCGTCATCACGGTGCCCGCCGAGCTCCAGCTCGACGGCGAAGTGTCCGTCCTGCTGACCGGCACCTCCACTGAAGCTTCCGCCCAGCACATCGTGATCGTGGCGGGCCGCTTCTCGAAGTCCCGGATCGTCCTGGACCACCAGGGCAGTGCGATCGTTTCGGAGAACGTCGAAATCCTCGTCGAAGACGGTGCCGACCTGACGGTTATCTCGCTCCAGGAATGGAACGACGACGCCGTTCACGCCTCGTCGCAGCAGGCCAAGCTGGGCCGTGACGCCAAGTTCAAGCACATCGTGGTCAGCCTCGGTGGCGACGTCGTGCGCATGACTCCGTCCACGCGCTTCACGGCTCCCGGCGCGGAAGCTGAGATGTTCGGCCTGTACTTCGCCGACGCCGGCCAGCACCTCGAGCAGCGCCTGTTTGTCGACCACGCCGTAGCCAACTGCAAGTCCCGCGTGCTGTACAAGGGTGCCCTGCAGGGCCGCAACGCACACACCGTGTGGGTGGGCGACGTCCTGATCCGCAAGGAAGCAGAAGGCACCGACTCCTATGAGGCCAACCGCAACCTGGTCCTCACGGACGGTGCACGCGCTGACTCCGTGCCGAACCTGGAAATCGAAACCGGCCTGATCGAGGGTGCCGGCCACGCCAGCGCCACCGGCCGCTTCGATGACGAACACTTGTTCTACCTCATGGCACGCGGCATCCCCGAAGACGTAGCCCGCCGTTTGGTGGTCCGTGGCTTCCTCAACGAGATCATCCAGCAGATCAAGGTACCGGAACTCGAAGAGCGCCTGACCGAAGCTGTTGAGCGCGAGCTCGCCGCGAGCGACAACTAATACAAGCCAAGCAGGGAAAACAGACTATGAGCGAACAGCCACAAGGCGAACTGGTATGCAACGCCAACGAGATCCAGGTCAAGCAGGCGCTGCGCATCCTGATCGATGACTACCCCGTGGCCATCGTCAAGGATTCGATGGGGGAGATCCACGCCATCGGCGACACCTGCTCGCATGCCGACATTTCGCTCGCCGAGGGTGAAATCGAAGGCTGCGCGATCGAATGCTGGGGCCACGGCTCCCAGTTCGATCTCCGCACCGGACAACCCTTGCAGCTCCCTGCCTATGACCCCGTCCCCGTCTTCGCCGTCACCCTCGACGGCGACGACGTCTACGTGGACGTGACCAACGTTGTGAACGGCGCCTCAGTACAGAACTACTGAGCGCCAAGTGCCTAAAGACTTACGAAAGAAAGAAGAGCATGTCTACTCTTGAGATCAAGGACCTGCACGTCAGCATCGAGACGGAGCAGGGCACCAAGGAGATCCTGAAGGGCGTCAGCCTGACCATCAAGACCGGCGAGACCCACGCAATCATGGGCCCCAACGGTTCGGGCAAGTCCACTCTGGCGTCCACCATTGCCGGCCACCCGCGCTACAACGTCACGAGGGGCACCATCACGCTCGACGGCGAAGACGTCTTGGCCATGAGCGTTGACCAGCGCGCCCGTGCAGGCGTCTTCCTGGCCATGCAGTACCCCGTAGAGGTTCCGGGCGTGACCATGACCAACTTCCTGCGCACCGCCAAGACGGCAATCGATGGCGAAGCTCCCGCCCTCCGCACCTGGACCAAGGACGTCAAGGCGGCCATGCAGCAGCTGCGCATCGACGCCGACTTCGCACAGCGCAACGTCAACGAGGGCTTCTCCGGCGGCGAGAAGAAGCGCGTGGAGATCCTCCAGCTCGAACTCTTCAAGCCGAAGTTCGCCGTGCTTGACGAGACCGACTCCGGCCTGGACGTCGACGCGCTGAAGGTCGTCTCCGAGGGCGTCAACCGCGCCCACGCCACGGGCAACATGGGTACCTTGCTCATCACCCACTACACCCGCATCCTGCGCTACATCAAGCCGGACTTCGTCCACGTGTTTGTTGATGGCCAGGTTGTCGAAGAGGGCGGCCCCGAACTGGCCGACCGCCTCGAAGAAGAAGGCTACGACCGTTACGCCACGGGCGCCGGCGCAGCCACCATCGCTGCTGCCGCAGCAGCACAGGCCTAGTTAGGACTCCCGCCATGACCGAAATCAACGCGGCTCGCACCAGCCTCGAGGACGTCGAGGAGGCGCTCAAGGATGTCATTGACCCGGAACTCGGTGTCAACGTGGTGGACCTTGGGCTGCTCTACGGTCTGAAGTACTCGGAAGAGGACGGCGCCCTGCTCATCGACATGACGTTGACGACGGCGGCCTGCCCGCTGACGGACGTCCTTGAAGAGCAGGTCGGCCAGTCGCTCGACGGCATCGTGGACGACTGGCGCCTCAATTGGGTATGGATGCCGCCGTGGGGTCCCGAGCGGATCACGGACGACGGCAAAGACCAGATGCGGGCCCTCGGCTTCAACATCTAGGTCCCCGGCCCCTGCTTAGGGTACGACGACGGCCGGTCACCTTCCAGCGAAGGTGGCCGGCCGTCGTCGTCCCCGCACAGCGTCATAGAACGCCGCTGACCCGCCGCAGAGGCTAAAATTCGATGATGCCTTTCCTGGACAAACTTCAGCTCTGGGCCGATGAACGCCCCGACGACACTGCCGTCGTCGTTGGCGGCAAACGGCTCAACTGGGCTGACCTCCGGGACGCCGCAACCTTGCGCCTCGGGGAGACGGCCGCGACGACGGTACTGGCCGAGCCCAATTCTCTGGGGTTCGTGGTGGCGTACGCGGCCGCAGTGGCCGGCGAGCGGCGCTGCGCCGTGCTCGACCCGTTGTGGCCGCAGACCATGATCGATGAGGTCACGCAGAGGATCGGACAAGCCGGGCCCCTCGCCGCACAGACCTCCGCCGCACAGACCTTCGCCGCAGGCCGTGAGCTTGGCGACGGCGACGAGCTGTCCGACGGCCATCCCGACACCACGTTCCTGATCGGCCTGACCTCCGGAACCACCTCCGTCCCCAAGGCCTTCACCCGTACACGGCGTTCGTGGCAGGTCTCATTTGACGCCTCCATCGAATTCTTCGGGCTCACACTGGAGGATAGGACCCTCGCGCCCGGACCGCTGGCCGCGAGCTTGAACCTGTATGCCCTGTCCGAATGCCTGTATGCCGGAGCGGCCTTCCACACCACGGAGACCTTCGACGTCGGCGATGTCCACGCCGCCGTCGCTTACGACGGCATCACGCGCCTGGTCCTGGTGCCCACCATGCTGCGCCTGTTGAGCGAGCGCGGATTGGCCGGAGGCGTGGACGCATCCGGCGTGCGGAGCATCATCTGTGCAGGCTCGAAGCTGGACGCCCGCACCCTCGAAGCCGCGAGGCGTTGGGCGCCCAATGCCGCGATTTTCGAGTATTACGGTGCGTCCGAGCTCAGTTTCGTTTCCGGAACGCGCCTCGCTGCCGGGGAACCGCTCGAC